>Ga0181612_114686_pt1 | contig 26623 bp, 11 predicted proteins | sample HoacroProtozoa21_FD_119630 | JGI IMG/M metagenome (GOLD analysis project Ga0181612, IMG submission 119630) | Hoatzin crop microbial communities from Cojedes, Venezuel. Combined Assembly of Gp0051906, Gp0051904, Gp0051908
CTCTGAGCACCCTGGTCTAGTGGAAGATGTCCCTGCTCATGGCAGAGGGGTTGGAACTGGATGATCTTTAAGGTCCCTTCCAACCCTTACCATTCTGTGATTCTATGATTCTATTTAAGCAACTTCCAGGGTACCAAAGGCTGCACATAACCAACACTTCTGAACATTAAAATGTTGCGGCAAGAATAAAATCCCAGGAGGCTTAATCTTCCTGAATATGACACATTCAGCAGCACTGTTGTTAGTAAAAGAACGGAGAAATTAGCGACCCAAAGTGCTGGAACAAAGAATTATGCCTATACCAAAGCATAAATGCCTAAACTGGTTATCAGTGTGACCTCCAATTTTAAATGGTTAGGTCACAAATTGAGCATACTCCTTTCATTATACCTAGAAATTTTCTTTAATCTGTTTTTTTAAACTGACTAAAATATTCCTTTGTGTGCTGGATCAGAACTTCATTTAAGTAATTTCTTTGTTTTCTGGAGGCCAAACCTTTATGTAGGCTTAGAAGACCACAGCTGGCAACAAGAACAACGAGCTAGTGTCAAAGCAGCTTTCAGGGCCAGAGCATACTCAGAAGATAAACATCTGAAACAGGGCCCCAGTGTCAGAGGAAACTACTGCAGCTTAACAAGGTACTTACTACCTATCACGGGTACTGTAACAACTGACTGCAGATATGTTTCGAGCCTGTGGCTAACTGAAAGCAAAAGTACTTTGGCCTTTCTTACTGGTGTTAGAGCCATCGGCTGGATCAACTAAACTCAAAAGGCTCAATTGTTTCCCCTGTTCAGATGCTCCGAGACAAGGACTTCTGCCAGTATTCCTATTGAATGTCTCTGACTAGTCTTAAATTCACACACTTGATTCAGGCAATTCAACCTGAAAGCAATTATGGAAAATATTCAAGTACTTGGTTCTACAGAGGAATAAAATCACAAGAAAAAGTAACAATTCAGGATGTTACCACAGAATGTTAAGTGATGTTCCTCTTTTATGCTATAGAAGAGAGAATAACTTCATCTAAACTATAATGAAACACGTAGAAATTAGAAATAAATGTCCATTTAGGTGGCTTTGTGCTAAAATTTAAGAAAAATACAATTTGCTTAATAAACTGCTGGCACATTTGAAACTCAGCTTTATCATAATCCTCATTAAAGACTCGTTTAGGGACAGCTCCATCAATTTAGTACCTTTAACACAAATGGATCAAGTCTTGCAGTGTTCCCTTGGCACAAAGGAAATGTTTTCAAGAATTGTTTGAAATGCAGGATTCTGACAGAGAAGGCAGACACTATTACTTGTGGGAGCACACATTTATGCAGGTTCTTAAAGGGTTTGATGTTTTAGCATGTAATGACCCTGCATACAACATTGGTACTAAAAGGGGAAAATCTCTTCCCCCTATTCATACAGCTGTATCAACACAAGCATGCCAGATGTGATCCTTCCCTTGTGCTTTGTTTTGACACAAATCCAGTGATCAGCTCCCAGCATGTCTACCAGGCACTCCAGATCTGCCTTCTGTGGCTGTAACGCTCCCCACATCAACGCTATCGGCGTCCAGTTCCAGAAAAGGGGTTTTCCCTTTAAACAAGGACAGGGAACTCCTGCCATACAGATGATCCAGTGTGCAAGTCAGCCAGCTCCTACAGCTCACTTCTGCCAACAGAACCCTGAGCACCTCTCCAGTAAGGCTGCTGGACATGGGAGCTGAAGGGCCTTACCAGCAAAGCTGCATCACCAAAAAGCCCTGAGCACAGATCAGCTCACCAGCCACCAGAGTGGGCTGCACAGCCACGCCCTGGGCTTGAAGGTAGAAATAGCAGGTCTGGTGTTCTCCTTTCTTTTGCTTCTCTCTCTCTCTAACCATCTCAGGGAATTGTTACTCCCCTAAGGATTCTCAGCACAAAGGCAAACGAAAGACACTTTCCAGGATTTTGGACAAACTGAACATATGTTTTAATACACTCATTTTTCTAGAACCCTATTGATCTTTAAGATAGAAGTGACAAATTACTGTGTATATTTTGGGGCTATTCCTTAGAGGAATGGCAAAACACAGGTAACCATTTTAAAACAGTGAGAGGTATACCACGTACAAAAGTACTACTGTAACAACGAGCAATTTCAGTACTCCAGCTGTAATGGAAAGCTCCTGGAATGTGGCTAAACTAAATTCTGCTTGGCTCCGAGCCATGCAAATATTTCTTTTCTACGTTCCCATCAATTACAGAAGTACAGTAAGTGTTTATGTTCTTAAGTGCACTATTACAGGGGACACAAATAAGCCATTTTTCATCCAGTGGTTGGAGCTAACATTTCTAAAATACCGTATTACACATTTGGCAGACTGGAAGCATGCTCCAGTTTTCACTTGTGTTGCATTTGTAAGCCATGTCCTTTGAATCCACCGAAAGTGGGTAGTACAACTATATGTCCTAACCAGACTACACATGCTTACGATGGTAGCAGAGTTGTTTTTACTTCAGTACTGGTACAAGTATTCACATTTGGGAGAGCAGTCGTCATGAGCAGAGAACACCTGTTGTTCACTGTTTACTTGCAAACAATAGCAGCGATGTACCACGAAGGAACCATTTTAATGAAAAATTACATTGTATAAAGTCAGTTACCATTATAAATCCATGGTTTAGATTGATAATTTTATACCGAGACTTTATTAAGACAATTACTAATCTTACTAAAAAAGAAAAGCTAATTAGAGGTATGCACATACTTTTCACACTTTTTACAGTGAAATATATCCTCACAAACACTGCCTTCCATCACTGACAGTTTACCAAAACGTAAAAAGACTACAGAATTGAAACATACTCTCTCAATGCTTATCAGTTGTAGTCTGCCTGTACCATGTATGCTTACTTCTCCCCTTACAGAGGCCCCAAACTATAGCATGAGGTTGAATAAGAGCGCATTTCTAAGGATAAAAAGAAAATTTCCCGTTTTCTGAAGCCTCCAGTCCCATGTGGGGTGCACAACAAAGACACATTTGAAGTGCAGTGGGGTGAGTTTCTACAACACTACCATAAAAAATAAATGTCCTACAGAATTAACCATTATCATTAAACATGATAAGTTAACCATGGAAACTATATTTCCATGCTCAACTCTGACTCATATTGACCATCTTCAAAAAGAAATCTAGGTATCTCACTGAGAGTTAAATATAACCTTATTCACATTCTGCCTAGTCTTACCAATCCTTTACACATAGCATGTACTGGGGGTACCTGACCATACAAAGATGGCATCTAGCCAGATCCACATGTAGGGGTGTTCGGATGTTCCATTCTATTCAAGGCAAATTGGTAAACTCCAAGGGCCAAGAGGCCTGACCTTATGCATCAGACTGCTACTAGCAGGAGCTCTCTGACAGGTGCAAGGATGACAGAAAACCAGGGCAATTAGAAATTGTTAAATGTGAAATTACTAACGTGTTGATCCAGGAAGACAGCCTAATTTTGTGGACAGCTTTATACTGGATGGTAAGGAGGAACACACTTTCTTCAGTTAAATTTGATCTCAGCTACAGTATCAAGAACTGAGGTAAAAGCATTAACTCTGTAGTACAACACCCCATTGCACTCCATTGACAGAAAAAACTCTGCAGTGCTTTTGAGGTCTGATCAGATTCATTGTCTGGTAAATGCAAGGAAATATTCCATCACTTCAGAAAAGACACCAGATCACATCCTCAATTAGGTATGAGCTTTCTTTAACATTATTAGAAAAAGGAGAAATACCTGCTTTGCAGATAGTCTCCCGCTCTCAGTGTTTTCAGAGCCTGTATCAATAGCTGTTCAACAACAACAAAAAGTTAAACAGCATATTCTCATTCAGCATCTTGACCAGTGCCAAAATGCCTTAATTTCAGGCTCTAGGGTCTCCAATTTTCTTTCCTTTGACTCACTGAAAAAAAAATCAGCTCATAAAACACTGCTAAATCCATCTTCATGGTTCAACACTGACCACAGAAAATTTGTCTTCAGTTTTCCCAATGTCTCTCCTTCACCTTTATATTAGATGCCAACTGTATCAAATAAAATACTTGATCAATCCCTATGTCCTTGCTCTAGAATTTTAATAACTAACCTCAGTCAGCCAGTGTTTCCATTCTTTACGATATCTCTTTCCAAATTAAACTACCCTTAGGTTTCTTGCCTTTTCCTCCTTAGTCGTGCAAAACATTCTCCCCTATATAATCAAAACAGGTATTATCTTGTATTTCTTCAAATGCCATCGTTCATCTTTGTCTATCCATGGTTACATCAAGATGACTGGTTTACAGAAAAGTGAAACTTCTGGCTTTCTCACTCCTTGTGTTTTCTCCTCTCACGTGTCTGTCCTTAACATTTGTCTGTGAACACGGAGCCCGACACACACACACACAAAAATCACACCATCAGCAAAGCTGCGCCAGGTCTTCATAACACAGGCTTACTTATACCAACATTCGTGTCCTGTCTTTCTTTTGATATATGATTTACCTGATTTGTTCTCCAGGCTTTAAAACCTCGAGGGCAAGAATTATCATCTCTGCTCATATTATGGTTAGAACAATAAAGACTTAAAACAGGTTAAAGCTCTCAAACGTTACTATGGTACATTTCTTTGTATACTGCCAATTCTGTTAGATTTTATTGGCAATAGTTTGCATGCTAGAACTATGCACAGACCTGGAAACATTCAAGACCAGGTTGGACAGGGCTCTGAGCAACCTGACCTAGTTAGTGGTGTCCCTGCTCGCTGCCAGGGGGTTGGACTAGATGACCTCTAGGGGTCCCTTCCGACCCAAAACTTTCTATGATTTCTATGATTTTTTTCTCTTACTGTCTTTCAGGTGGAAAGGCAACTATTGCCCAAAACCCCTCCTGCACATCCAGCTTTAGAAAGATTTACTCCTAACAACAAAGGGTGGTAAAATTTAGCCTTCCTTCACACTGGAGTGGACAGCCAAGGCAGGGTAACCACTCTTTGTTGAATGCTGTATGGCAATGCTAAGAGCGTTCAGAGTCACTTTTAAACTGACTTTTAAAGAAGTCTTTATCTCCTACTCTAGATGGTTGGGGTACACTACTTGCAATATAACCACTGTTTGGGCGCTGAAAGCACCAATCTAGTTAGGCCACATGAGGTACTTCTGACTCACTGTTCTTCCACTACATGCCTAAAATTCAAGCAGCGCAAAAACTCTGATCTCCATTATGACAGTGCACAAAGAAAATGGCTGTACCCCATTTTGGCCCCTCTTTCTGAGACAGGAGGAGTATAATAATATTTTCAGACAGAAGGACTAAAACATAGTAGGCTTTACAGGAGAAGATACTATGGTATTTCAGTAGTACAACACCATAGTCCCCCAGTGACATATGAAAAAGCATATGGACTTACTGATAATTCTTTGATTAATTTTCTTAGTTCCCTGTGCCCGTTCTTCTCAGCGATACTTGCTGGATCATCTCCATATTTGTTGGTTATTTTGCAAGCCTGTGTGGCCTCAGGACAATTGAGCAGAAACGTTGCAAGGTTCTTTAATCCAAATCTGGCTGCACAGTGAAGGAGAGTAGGAAATTCTTCCAAATGGCTATCTGTATGTGGAAACAAAGTCTTCATAAATAACAGTTTTGCTTTTATAGAACACCTTCTTTTACAAAAGTCCTCTGAATATTAGTGCTACAGAATCACAGTTATCAAACTGCCAATACAGAATTGGCATCCAAAGAAAAATTTCTCCAACAATTTTACAATTCACACACATATTTTAATAAAGGAGCCTTTAGCTTAACTGAGAAATCTCATTTCTTTCTGACAAAGGGATTTTAGAGCACTTTTGTTTTATTGAGAAGTAAGTTTTCTTGCAAGGGGAAGAAAACTCTACAGCCAAGACATGCTTTTGCTTAGGTATATATTATTTAATGCTTTAGGAATCTTTTTAATCTGAGACATTTGAATGGGACATTTTTATAGGTTTGCAGTGCTATCTTTTCATATTAAAAGACGTTTCTGAAAATTCACGACTACCAGAGACTTGCAAAAATTTGCTTATTCCTGTAACGAAAAATCGGACAATTTAAAGATGAATGTATTGGATAATAGTTTTTAGGATTGACCTGAAATAGCATGATATTAATTTCTATCACAGACTTTATTTTTCACCTTGGAGAACTGGGACAAAGCTAAACTGAAGTCAGTTTATCATTTCAGCATAGTCTCGTATTCTGAGTGGCCACAAGTAACATACAACAACAAAAAAAGAGAGATCAAGCATAAACAATACTTCCCTCAGCCTTCAAACTCTACTTTCTACTCACTTGTGATATGTTGAGTAGTGATTTGTCTATGTATCAGCACACAGTGTATCTCTTTTCCAAGTACGCATCCTGCTTGCCCCAGGCACCACCAACTTCTTGCACCCTCAGGGTCTTTTGGCAGTGTCTTTACTACCCACTGTGAGAAGCGCTGCTTCTAGTTTGTTTTGAACCTGGCTCCTGCTAGCTTCAATTGATAGTCCGTAATTCATCTTACTCTCCATCTCTGTCTGCCCTCTCTGCACTTCTAGTGATTTACTCCTTCCCAGAATTTCTTTCTTGAAGAGCTCCAGTCTACTTCATTGTGCCTTGCAGAGAATCAACTCCATCACCCCCACTGCTCTTTTCTGAACCTTTTCCAGCTTTAATGTAACTATTTTGAGACGACAGAAGAGCTGCACATGATACTCCACTCGTGCGTGAACCATGCAATTTATGCATTGTCATAATTATGTCCTGTTTGTTCACTATTCCTTTTCTAATAATTCCTAGTATTTCATTTGCCTTTTGATCTGCTGCCTAGCAACAAGTTATGTTATCATGGAACTGCGTGGTCTTATTCCTCAGTGCTAATAGCCTGCTCAAAGTCTCTCAATTTTGTATGACAACATAGGGCTGCTTTTTCTACTTGCATCTTTTTACCTACAATGAATATGACCTGACATTTTACTACACAATTATGAAATCTCACAAGGCCTTTCCTCCATTTTTTTCCCCAATTAGCCCTCCTCTTTACTACTCTGAAAACTTTGTATCACTAGCCTAAGTTTTTTCTAACTGTCTGCTTCCTGGTTTTGGCCAGTTATTCATCCATGCCCAATCAATTACTGACTGGATCAGGCTTTCTGACTCTCACAAAAAACTACAAGCAATCTAAAAAGCAAAACTTCACATTACAGAAAATCTATGTTATTACAATTTTTATTAATCTGTCTGGTAGAGACGACACAATAAGCTGCTTATAGTTCTCAAGGTCCCCAGAGAAACTGCGTTTTGGCATCACAGTTACACCTTCTAGTACTACAGAACTGAAAACTTGTAGACTGCTGTTAGAAATCCAGCTATTTTACTTTTAAATTTCTTCAGAGGTCTTACTGAATACGAGTTAGTGCCGGTAATCTCTTTGTGCTCAGTCTGCCCATTTTTGCTATAACTTCATGATTCCTTCAACTCCAGACAGTCTCTTTCTATGACTCCCAACCAGGACTATAGCTTGGGAATCTACACAGTTTCTTCTAGCTTTCTTGAGTTCTTTTTTATATCCCAGTCATTAGTTGTCCAACAGACTAGCCAGCACATTTTCAGCTTTTCGTGTGCTGGAAGCAAGGCTTAGTAGTAGCTATGACTCCTCTTGGAATTCTGTTAGCTGCCAGTCTTTAATAAAACTTTCTCACTTCTACATTCCTTTACATATTAAAATCTGGCTCAGCAAATTTTAATATGTAAAAGAATGCAGAAGTGAGAAAGTGGTGGTGAATTTGTGTACCTTCCCCCCCACCCCTTTTTGCTCCTGCAGAATGTTAATACTGTAGACAGTAAAACCTCACCCCACCATTAGATAGAAGGATTCAAATAACACGAACAGCTCTTGGTATAGGCATGGCTAAGAACTGATTGACCAGAAAAATTGTTAGGACAATTCTTGACTGAATTTTGGACAAAGAATGTTCCACCACTATCCCACTTCAATATTGCTTTGACACAAGGTATTTGAGAGGGATACACTTTAGTAGAAAGTCACATTAACAACCCTAAAATGTTTCTTAAATAAATTGAGTGTTGCCTGACTTATTTCCACCAGGCAACCAAAAATCCAACCAAGAAACTGTAAATACACAGCACCTGTGTAAATCAAGTCACTTATTTCAGAAGCCTTGGCAGGCTGAGCTTCTGTCGACAAGGATATATGTTTTAGCTCATATTCCTTTGTGTTTGCAGCATGCTTCAACATACTTTGAGTTACAATAAGCAATCTTAAAACAGTACAGCAGCTAAAGTTTTTGAGAGAAGTAGGTGCCACACAACTTCTTTACGCCATATTGCTCAACATTTTAACAGAAGTTCCACAAACTGGACTTAATTCTGTAATTAGAAGAATTATAAATGTTACCCCAGAGTATAGCCATTTGACTTCTTGTTTTTGTCTATACTTTGCTAACCACAGGAAAAAACTAACCCCTCTCCCTCTCTCCCAATCAAGGCAAATATATATCAGCCTAAGGAGCTGTCACACGAGCAGTAAAAATGTATGCAAGCAATTTTAAGGCTGGGATGACAGCGTAAAAGCTAAGTGTATTTTTACACATTACACAGGACTCTCTTAAACAAAAGAAAGTGTCCAAGCCCAACCTAGTACTTCAAAAATCATCCACAAATCATCAACAAATTGCATTTCTTAGTGCTTCTGTATTTTGCTACTTTTTTTTTTTTTGAGATGTCCAGCAATGAAATAGGTGTTGAGCAGTAATTTTGAAGTAAATTACATGAACTCTAATAATAGTCTGCTTCCTGTTAGCAGATTCTAAAAGGTCAAACATAGTCAGTAGAAAGAGCCTTAACAAAGTATTAATAACATACTCTCAAAGGATTTCCACTCCATGCTAATGAAACCTGAAACAATTGGTTACAAATCCTTAAGAGGAGTCAAGTCTATATTAACAATGGACTGGATGCTATGATCTCGTCATCAATATAAGAAGAGTCAGTGGTATTCATAAGCCTGTTCTAGGCTGATGTCTGAGTTTTCAGAGTAACACCAAACAGAGGTATTGCAGAACCAGCTTCAAAAACTCTTCAGCTCCTCCACAGTTGAGCTGTTTCTTCTGGTCACCACTCTGCTCCTCCCTAGCTGGGTTTGATATTCAAGCAGTATTGCCACACTTACATACTTTGAACATTACAGGAGACTACATCATTAACAAATGAAATACCTCAGCCAGCCACAGAGAATGGTAAACATCAGTAAATCGACTTCCTAAAACAAAGGGGGTTTTATATTATTCCTTGCAGTAAGCAGAAAAAAGAGGCTGACTTCAGGTATGGAATCTTTAACATCAGCACTGGTAACGAGATCTTTCACATAATGCTCAAACAAAACATAAGCAAAACAAATGTTTTTAACATCACATAAACAATATTAAAACCCTTTCACCAAGAACAGGAGATAGAAATAGTTTCATTTGTTTCTTACTTTGACAATGAGTATTCAGATAAATCTGACCTGTACACCTTCATAATGATTTGGGTTACGTGAGCTTTGTTATAAAATCACACAGCTTCAAAATGTTGGTTCTAGTTATGACTACGGCTGAAGAAGCCATTGAGGACCGGGCTACTGCTACACACCAACATATCAGTCAGCAACTTTGTACAACAATGGAACAAAATTCCATACATGTATGCAGATACAAGCAGGATTGTTTTTATTTAGTAGCAGAGGGATTTTGTTTTGTACAAGATCTAGTGAGATCTTAGATTGAAAGACAAGTTCCAAAACGGTTCACTTTAAACAAGCATCAATGCTACCATCACTATTACATCTCTGAACAAAGAAGCTACAAGGATTACATTATTTTCTTGGGAGTGTGTTAAATCTAAAGACTGAACTTCATTATTGAAGTGTTAATTCCAGGATATGAATCTTGCTTGAGACATGAATCTACTGTCAGCTGTTATAAACAATTTCATCTTTTCTATCTTTTCACGGCATCCACTTCAAAAAAACGCATAAAAGGGAAAGGTCTGTTCACAAAGCAATTCAAATGGCTTACTTTCACACTATGAATTTCCACCCCATGGTTGAAACAGTGGCAACAGACAAGAATGCCATCAAAAGACCCGAAGTCCAGACAGGACAAATAACATAAGTTGCAGTGTGATTACAAAATTATTGTAACCTATCTCCTAATTTCATTCAAGAGTTCTCTCTGCAACATCTATTGTTACAGATAAATTTAAATACTACCGTGAAATCCATTTCTATAACAAATATTACTTTATTATCTTTAAATAAATGAATAACTGACCCTTGAATTGAAAGTCTTTCAGCAGTACAAAAAATGATGGCATAATGAAATTTTAACCGGAATTGAATGCTCTGGGGGGGAAAAAAATCATCACATTTATACCATTATTGGTACACAAGTAATACAGAACAAAACTGGCTACCTGAAGTATTTTATACAAAATAAATTTGTATAAAATAAATAATTTTGTAAATATTGCTAAGCTTGCACTATGACCAGATTTTTAGCCATAAGCCTTCCATGAAATTAAACACAGTTCCTTTTTAGTAACATAACTGTATGAACACACTCTTCTTCCCAGCAAAGATTTAGCAAAACACAGTATTGACACCACACTGGATTTTTGCCAGGCCATGCAACATAATACATAATAGCACTGTCGGCTAGTGGACATAATCATAAAACATAACACATAGTCACATTCAAAAGTTCGAAGTCCTTTCCTTCAGACATTACTGAACTTCTTGGTGCTTCTACTCTTCTCAAAATGAGCAGAACCCAAAGACCTATTTTCTTGTGCAAAGAAATTTGACCTACACAGGCCTCACACAGTAGGGTCATTACATGGACACTTGCTAGAAAAAACACATATCAGATGAGCACACATATGCCTTCTGGGTCTTCCTACTGTATAGATGCATTAAGAGTGAAGAGCTGTCTGAAAACAGCTGATGCCTGTCACACAACTCCTACCACCCTAAGCTGGCAATGCCGGCTAACAAAACTCACCATCGTGCTCTCCTCAGCCAGGTGTCCCTACTCCTAAAGGAATAACTGAAAACTCTTCTCTGTTGACAACAAACACAGGCTTGTAACTCAAGAGACCACCTGGAGACACTCTTCCTTTAAGGAATCCAAATGTCACTGAACCACAACATCATACTGTTCCCAGTACCCTACTTTGGATTTCAGGTGCTTTCTTCTGGGCACGATCATATTCCATCTCTGGCCTAGGGTAGGTACTGACAATGCTGGGATCGAAGTGGAGAAAGCTCTGTTTAGGTCTCTTCTCCCTTCCCCTCGAGGAATTAATGCTAGGCATGAGACAGATCTGCTTGCTGCGGCAAAGTTAGAGATTCAACAACAAACAATGCAAGAGGAAAAAGCTTACAGCCACGATGACTGCTGTTTCTGTATTCCAGTCAGCCGTGAACAGTTTCAGACATCAAACTGTACCAGCTGCTCCCACAGATGGTTCATGTATACCACGTGATGTGGAGGGAAGGAGCCACACAAATACCAGAAACTTGTGAGAAAGCAGGTATGCAGCTTTGTCTATTGGTCATGGGCTTTGAGATTCCATTTCATTTAATTATCACAACACTTTTGCACCATAAAAGTGTCTTCAGGTTCAGGGCAGACAGAAGCGCACTGTTTCTCCTTTAGTTATGTAGATCAGCAGCTAGGATCAGGAGCCCCCTGACTTGCCACCTTGCCCCGCCACCCACTAAATGCCTTGCAACTACATCTTTTCCAGGTATCAATATACGGTGGTATATTGATAAAATACAGAAAATAAGCAAGCCCTCAGTCCACAGGCACTAACCTCATGTCACTTTCAGTTGCTATGGCACCACGAGCCTTGCTCTCAGCAAGGGAGGACCTCTGCATCTTCTTTCAAGTGTTGTGCAGGATCAGTAGCCCATTAGTACAGACACATGCAAAGACTTTACTGAGTGGTTCAAATAGACAGATTTAATTCTGCCCATGAAACAGAAGTCTGGTGCTATCAAGTTGTGATACAAGGCAAAAAGTTATTGTGAGGCCCATCAGATGACCGTACTCAGCTTTTAACACTCATATTTAAGACAGCTTTTAACACTCTGATTTTTGCAAAGCATTTTCAGACAACACAAGTGGCAGCCCCATGTACTTACACGAATTAGGATGCAAACTTCATGGGCCAAACTTTCCAAGTCTTGCTGATAGAAAACTCTGAACTATTGAGCTGTTTGAGGCCACCCTGGTACAACCGCTCACTTGGCAAATGCTATACCAACAGCTGCAATGGCTGCTGTTCGTTCAGCAACCCCAGTAACACTTCAGTGCCCATTTTTGTATGCAGCTGTGGCACCAGTAGTCATTCTCTGCCCTGTATAAGCTAATGGCTTTATCACCTATGCAGTGAGGGGAAAAAAGACATTGCTGGACTTGATGTCTCAGAAATTCCTCCCCTAAATGTGTATTTACTTCATTAAAAAAATATAGTAAGTTAATGACCTCAAAAGAGGCAATTCAAGCCTACTACTGGTCTTACTCTTTGCCCTCATTCTGAAAAGAGGCACCAATAACAGTTTAAAATCTCTCAATCTCTCTCTTCACCTGACAAAGGAGAAAACATTTTCTCCTTCCTACAGGTTCTACAGCAAAAGTCAATGACAACTAAGGGTACCATTGTCAAAATAACCAAGAACAATCCACTGCAAGATACATTTGGGTTTTTTTTTAATTATAATTGTTCACTTAATTGCCAATCCAAAAAATTTAGAGAGCTCTTAAGACAAATTAGATGTTCTACTGTAAAGAAATTTCCACCATACTGTGTTTAACTGCTTTAACTGAAGTTTTGTATTATACACAGTAGCAAGATGCCGTAATTATTTGAAAGCACACATGCTTCATGCAGAAAACACCATTGTTGAACTTGTAAGTTTGTCACACTGAATTGGGGAAAATTGCTGGAACTTTTATCAGCTGTGAAACTGGAACAACTGATACATTTCAGCTAAATATATAAATTCAAAAAAGTAGTAGGTATTAGTGTAACTAGAAGTGAACAGCTTTTACTCAGTAACAGTCCTTTAATGAAGAATGTTACCAGAGAAAAGCTGCCGCTGTTTGGCAACTACACTAAGAACTAGTTAGCTGGTGATCATAAGCAGGAAGGAAAGATTAAAGAGAAAGTGGCTAAGTCGTGTATTTTTAAGTGCATTAAGGTAGCTTTTTTTTTTTTCCTTTCTTTTGTGCTTTTAATTGAAGTTTTAATTGGTATACACAACACTTAAGAGGAAATCTCTGTTTTCTATGTTTTGTCCTGTCATAATCCCTTCTCTACTCTTCTCTGCAGACCATTCTGGAACACCTCAGCTATAAAAAAAGAACATAAAATATAATATTGCTGCATTGTAGAACTGTCTTAGCCTGTGGGAATTTTCATAAAATTGCAGTAAGCAAACAGAATAGGCTACAGTGATATTTTTGCAGATCTTGTAAGACATCCTTCTTTTATTTCCCAAATTATTGATACATTACTTCTTTTTTTAGCAATTTAAACAGACACTTAGAATGACTTCTACAGGGTCAATATCAATTAAATCAAAGAAATACTTCAGGCTCCATCTGTTTCTTCTCCCCCAGTCCATCTTTTCTCCCCTTTTTTTGCTGGCAGCTGAAACCCCAGACTCTACTACTTCTTTTGGGATAGATGCTTCAGCATGAAAAAAAAAAAAAAAAGAAATAGAGAAATTAGGATAGGACTTGTTATGTTGTGAGCAGCGTTAGGTGATGAAAAGCAGTACTTTCTACATAAAAAGTAAATTCAGAACTTTTCATAAGCCTCAATGTTTTGAGTTTATTAATCAGAGCAGTAGTAACAGATAACTTGTAAAGAAAGGAAAACTCATTAATAGTTGAAAAAGAAAGAGGTTTTCCTCAAGTAAGTTGCCATCTCATGGACAGGAATCAATGCACCAAGAATTCTCAAACTTGAGGATTCAAAAGCAGAATCAGAGCTTCCCAAGCTCGAGAAAAGTTTTGAAACATGAGTTTGGATTTGTTAGTATGTTTTGATTTGATTCTATTACCAGAATATAAAGGAGTAATATACATACAAGGTACCCTAAAATCAGCTCGTTACAGAATGTACAATATTCAGGACAGTACCTCCAGCTTTAGTTACATGCTTCCACAGGGGATAGAGGATACTACCACTAAAAATCCCAGACACGCCTTGGATCTGTCTTTCAGTTAATGCTGTTGTTAAACACAATTTTTTTCCAGTGGCTTCTATTCAGTCTGTGTTTAGCTTTCTCAGCTGATTGGACTTCCAGTATTCCCCTTCGGAGACTGCAGAATAATCTATTTAAATATCACTCACTACTAAAACTTTCTTCCCCTTGACAAGCTGAATAAAATTCTTTATCTTAATTTTTCTATACTGCTAGTAGGTAACATCCATGCACAAACCTAAATATATTTTGACAATGTTCAGCTACTTTTATCTTCTTTGGAACTACATAAAACCTACCATACAACAACAAAAACAGCAATTAAAACAAAAAATGGCACAGTGCACTTTATTTCTGACAAGCTTTTACATATACAGCAGTTCCAACAATATTTCTTCTGGTAGAGACTCCCGATTTACTTTTTGGTTACTACAATAACTATTACAATAGGATACTTCATCAAAAGCAAGCAACCGAAACTCATCTTATGCATGGCAAAATACATTCCAATGGCTATCATTGCAAACCATGGTTTGTAAAAAATTCAGCATAAATTTCTATTTTTACCATTTCCAATTGCTGCCTTTCCTAAACCAATTTCTTTTGACTAATACTGACAAACTCAAGAGGAGGTCAAACAACAAGTAAGGATACAGCATCATCATTGCCTCCATTTAGGCAGAGATGTAATTTCCTTCCTGCATGTAGTCCAACAAGTGAGATCCCATAGAGAAAGAATATTGCACACATGTTAAAGTGCTTGCAGAGCTATACTCCTAGATTTCCATGTTGCAAGGAACTTCACAAAGTCTGATGTGCTGCTCAAACAATTCTCCTTGCTTAGACAGCAAGAGATTCCAACTTCCAGAACATGTATTTGTGATCCATGGCATCTTTTGAAAAATTTCTCTTGTCAGAAATCATTCTATCCAGAGATATAACTATTCTAATCAGGGGAAGTTGTTGTGTTAGATATTATGGTAACATAGTAAGTTTGTCAGGACATCTTGCTTTTTTTAGTTAGTATCTAAAAGAAACAGGAATATTGAAAAAAGTCTAGTTGAGTCTACCGCAGTGAAATAACAATGAATGATTGTATCCTAAGCACATCTTACTTACAGGAAAGCTTGCATATACATATATTAGCACAGAGACAGGCAATCACATCCATTTATGAGACCTGGTTATATTGATACAATAGACCAGGCATAACAGACAAGCCAAACAGAAAAGACTGTCTTAATAAGGCCTGTTATCAGGTGCTCAAAGTTGCCAATTTAATTTGAATAAATGGAAACCGAAAGACAAGTAAACAGCCTCAGGGTTTGCAAGAAAAAATACTATAAATATGATCATGTATATGCACGATAGGAAACACACAGTGAGAGATACAGTAATATCACATACATACTTTCATTCTCATCACCTAGAACAACAAAATTATTTTGTATGCAGATTCTCCACCGCAAATCCAAAGACAGTTATAAGATCGCTTTAAATTAGGCAATCTGAAATTACCCAATGAAGAGTGAACCAAAGAAGTGCTGAGAGGATTATTCAGACATTTGTAAAAGATGCATTGGTATCAGTTGACCTTTTGCACCTTTGCCATCTATCTTGACTTTGCCAGCCTAGACACCAACCTCTTGCAAGTACTGTATTCATCATACTAAAAAATTGTTAAACAGCTATTCTGGGGAGGGGAGCAGCTCTTGAAAAATTATGTAGGCAAACATGCACCTGGCGATGTCTTGATCTAAACCATTGTTAATATAGGCAAGCATCACATGCATTTTTCCTATTAGATTTTATATTTAGTTTTACATTCCTAAGTTTTTAATCACACAGCTGTACACTTTGTGAGAAGTCAAACCATGCAATTCATTAGTTATCTAATAAAATTAATCACGAGTTTTTCATTATTTGTTCACATTGAGAACTCTCAAGTACAGCAATTTATCAGCTGTACTCCGATGTACTAGCTATAAAGTTAAAATAAAGCATCAAGGTAAAATCCTACAGAGAAAGGTTTCTCTTATCTATGCCTCATGCTGCAAGACTGACCTCCTGTAGTCATACCAATGACTGGAGTCATGAAACAGTTTCCAAAGAGTAAGGTTTAAAAATACGTAAACTTTTTCTACAGTTTAGGTTGAAAGGAATGCATATTATTTTGGAAGAATCTAGCTTCCAAGGAGTGCATCTACCTTTGGGTAGAGGTATTATTATAAAGCTAGAGCTATTACACTCAGACTGGAAAGTCAGAAGATTAAGTACAGTCCATTGGATGCTAGATGCACAAAAAACTCACTCCAGCTTTCGGAGGAAAATTACATATTCAAAGCTTTATGAACAAAGCATTTGATACTGTCTATCAGAGGCTCTCTTTGTTGAGTTCAGTAGGCTTCGAAGCCTTTAGAATCAAAGTTTGGAAGTGGGCAGGAATTCTATAGAATCACATATAGATAAGTCACTGAGAAGTTAAAAGTATAACTGTGTTCTGACTTACTCTCCTGCCTCTTTCACCCAAGTATGTCTCAATGCTAAGTGTATGTGTTCCCCCTGGAAACAGACAACTGGATTTCTGGCATAAGTCAGCCTATTTTGACCATTAGGGAAAAGCACCAAATACAGAAATTACGAAGTCAGGGCTGATTCATCTGCCTGTTCAGAGATACAAGAATAACTAATCTCAGTGCTATAGAGCCTTTCGTCTGATAGCTTCATATCCTTCCCAAGAGTATTCAATTAGTTTTCATTCTTTGATACTTTCTCTGTAGAAGAAAAAAATGGTGTTTGGAATACAATGCCATAAAAATGGCTGAACAAGGAGCTGCCAGTGCACTGTTAGACCCGACACCTCTAATGCCTGTTTGGGATGCTCTTATAGGAAGTCCAAGACATGGGTTTACATACGTTTCAGGCAGAAGGGGGATCAGAGCCTAGGCCTCATTCCAAGTGCTTCCAACTCTGCAACCACACCTTTCTTTCATGAAGAAAGCATGAATCTTTCTTTCATGAAGAAGGCATCTAACTTTGTACTTCCCTGTTGCACCAAACATTAAACCAGTTCAGTTTAAGCAGGTGACTGCTTGGCTCAAGCTCACAAGCAGTCAGCTTGCTCTTGAATCATACATGCCTTTTGGGGAGGGGACTGCAGGTTGGTAAGCATTATTCTCAATATTCAACAATATGCCCAGATCTAACTGGTTAGTAGAGAAGCAGAAAAATCTTTTGTTCCTCAAAAATAACATTTCATATTGGAAATGACTCTAATTTGTCCTATACAACTCCGTCCTGCAGTCTTACACAGGAAAACGTCAAGGAGAACTGCCTCACTTAACATCCGACTTGTTTGCTTCCACTAACCCAGACTCACATTTAAGCTAAGTTTTTGAATACAAGTGGGTCACATTTATCTAGTATAGACAGGTGAATTCCATCAACGAAACCTTACCAAGAAGGAAAGGAAGCACAATAGTGATCATAGTAGAGCTACCTTCAAAACTTGTTATATTTGGTTATAAAAAGCAAGTGTTATGTTTTACTTTGATGTAGTGAGTTTATTTTCTCTCAAAACCATAGTCCAGCTACACAAAGCCGGAGCAACCAACAACTCAAACACATTTTTCTTAATTATTTCAGAAAGGAAAAACATTTTCTTGGATTTTATTTTTCCCCAAGAGTTTCTTAGAAAAGCTGAGGTCTAACACACATCAGAAAACAGCATTATAATGATGCTTTCAAAATACAGATTAAATAATCAAAATCTTGCTTTATTGCAAACCAATTTGAGTTCTTAACTAGCAATTAATGAAATCAACCAGGACCCTCCATTTGGTACTAAACCGTAGCTTTTGTTGACACACTATGGGAATTGTGCATATAGTGCATCTGCTTTAAGGACAAATCCTATTTTAACCCATTGCGATGCCTTTTTAAAATTAAATTAAAAATAATATAATTATCTTTTGGCCAGAAGTGTAGAAACTATTACGTGCATAGGAACTAAATGAATGGAGAAGTTTAGTGCTGTTCTAAGTTAAGAAGCCATCTGTTCTCTTCAGATAGAGAAATCTTTCCGATTTTCTCTTTATGTCACCAAACTTTGAGAAAGTGAAGTTTAAGTTGTATTGCAGAAGAGCAATTAGTAAAAAATACGTAATGTACAGGCATCTTGTCATGTCTTTTATTACCTGTTTTCAACACAAGTATAAATTTACTCAGCTGTAAAGCTGTCGATTTGCAGTTGATCCAAAGCTGATCAAACATCCAGACAAGTATGAACACTTGTACTGAGTCACGAAGTAACAATTTACAGAATTATTTTCCCCATTTTTCCTGGTTATGTTGTCTTTATTGTGGATTCCTGCATTTCACTAGTGGCTTTAAATATTTAAAGGTTGTCTTATTAACATTTATAAGTAATAACCATAGCACCAGTAATAAAAATTAATGCATACAAGAAGTGACTCACTAGCTTGTTGATGGTTCTCTTCTTCACTTTGGCATGACATGAATTCATAAGTAGATATTTTACTTTTCAATAACAAAGTCAGAACACTGTCCAGCTTCTCTACAGAAGAAAATTTAAAAGCCTGTTTAAAAGAAAAAAAAAAAAAAATTAGTGCATTTGTTACACATGTATTTTTAACTTCATGCTCAGAGTGCTGGCGAATCAAATTATTTAAAACAGTATTATTAACAACTAACTCTTAATAAGAGCAGCGTAGTTTTTGAAAGCTACAGAAGAGATATTCTTCTATACAAGGATCACGATAACACAATCCAATTGAAGAGAAACAGGTATTATAACTTACAAAGTTCAGCCATGACTTTAAACATCTGGAGGACTCTCGATTTAGCTATAACAATGTAGTGTAACAACCATAAACTATTCTGACAGATACAAGATGCCAATAAATCCAAGGTCCTACTAAAGCAGTAGTTCAGGGTGAGTTTAAAGACCACAGTAATCCTCTGTTACTCAAAACCTTTACATTAAAATTGCGTATTTTGTTGCATAACAAACGGCTTCAGTTCCATCAGCCAAGGCATAATATTGCTGATGGATTAAGAAACTGATAGCAACCGGTTAGACTAGCTTCCTACTAAGTACATAGTTTTTAGACAAGGGAAACCCTCAATGACTGCCATAAGATCTTTTTTTGATTGTCTCTTTCTGAACAGAAAGCTAAAATCTATTCCTAATGACTTTCAAGGTAGGCTTAATTAAGGGTTTCTTTGTTTGGTGTGACAAGAGAAGCATGACTACAGAGATCTGAATAGTAAGGATATTCTGAGTGTTATGGTGCTAGTCCAGTCTCTGCTGCACTGGCACCAAAAGATGCTCAGCCACAGCAGAGGAGCACACTGGAGGAGTTGGTTTGCTCTGCTCAGATGTCAGCAGCCCTGTGTTAAAGTTTGCCTTCCCATAGCTGAATTGTTTCTGGTCAAGACAATTCTGGGATCACTAACAGGGAATATCTGCAGACACACTTAGCATATAAACTTAAAAAGAAACCATGACTGACATGCTGAAGAGAAAGGGACAGAGGGGTCTACTGATGAAACATGAAGTTTAATTCCCAAGGCTGTTAGAAGTGAATAAGGAAATAAGTATGACGTGATCAGAAAATTTTGAGCACACAGGCAGGATATTATTTTCATCTAAGTCCTACAGGAACAACCCAGAATTTGAAGGCTAGTTTCTGCAGGTAGGGAGATACCAGTAATAAAATATGATTAATACTGGTGCTTCCAATATTGATTATGATGCACAAACCTCATTATATTTAGTAACTTGTGACCTATTTCTTTCCATAATTCACCCTTTCTGTACTGTCATATTACAATCTTTATAGTTGTTATTAAATAATTATCAATACTTAATTTAGCCCTCACTAACCAAATAAGCATTAAAAAAGACTCCTCCTAAAAAAATTAAAATCTTTAAGGCTTGTTCTAAAATAAAGATCTAACCTGAGCACCAGACTTCAGTTGAGAAAGGATATGCAAATCCTCCCAAATATCTATCAGAAGAGATAAAATTAGATTAAATTAGAGATAAATTTCTCATGCTTTAACAGGCCTGCCTTCCGATGACCAGCCTATCCATTTCTATGATTTCCATTTCAGGTATAATACACTTCTTACACAGAGTTAGCAGTACAATTTGCTTCAAGTTTTCCACCTCAATTTTTTTCTCTTACTCCTGGGATCTAAAATCTGAAGGCTCAAGCAATGATTTAACAAGCTGTCTTGTTAACTAAATCATAATAAGCATCTTTCTTCTGCTACTCTACAACAAACACACAGTGGGAAAACCTAGTTTAGTTTTTTTTTTTAAAGAAAAGTCTATGTTAATGTCTTTTATCTCACATACAGGAGAGCCTGTTCCAGTACTTCTGTGAAGATAACAGCAGAAATAATAGTGAAACAAAACTAGCAATAGGACCACTCTGCACTATCCAGCTCCATACCAACAGCAAGGTCACCTCCCCTAAGCAGGAATTCGGTTTAGAGACTTTTACTTTACTGCCCGTGCCTGCTCCGGAGCACTCACAGTCTCCAAGTATGCTGCATTTACACATTTTGATATACACTACACAGGTCTCTATAGGTCCATGAAATCTTCCAAAGAAATCCCCACAGTACACACCTAAAGTTCATGCTGAAGCTTCACCAAAGCCAGAAGAAGTAGAACTGTATTTACAGTAAAGCACACTGCATGGGAACATTGAGCCAGTCAACAGTTTCAGTAAGCCCACATTTCATCAGAATACAGATTTAAAATGTGACAGAAAATCAGTGAAAGTACTGCTTTCTCCCTGTGCCCTTGCAGGTGAGTTCTTCTTTCCAGAAGCCACTCAGAATTAGGCCAGAGAGTCTGTAGGCTATTCTTCCCATGATCGCTGAAGCACACCCAGCTGCTCTCTGCTCTACTCTTCAATCTTGGACCTTCTGCAAGTGCTGCTACCTGCTCCAGGGCTCATCACCAGCAGTTTGTCCTTGCCCAGTACCACCTCCCCAGGTGTAGGCACTATCTCCACTCCCTCACCCCCTTTTCAGAGCAATAGGACACAGCTGTGAACAACAGAGGAGCCCCAGATCCTAATCATCACAACTGGGCTTCCAAAAACATCCTTGAAAAAGGAAAAGACCAAGCACATATTTTGCTGCTTTTGTGAATGAGATGACCTACATTCTTTAATAACTGCTAAGAATGCCCTGAAAATGTGTGCCACTGAAACACAGCATACACAGCCGGTAAATTAACATATTTCTCACTGGCCTTAGCAGTACTAACAAGGTTATATTTACATAAAGATGAACTTCTTCAGTAGTTCTTATATATCAGGCACTACTTTATATGTGCTTCAATGTCTAGATTACTTCTGTCAAAGAGAATGGGCTAGGCTTAAAAATCACTTTGGCATTTCTGAAAATTTTAGCCAATGATAGGAAATTGAGAGATTTCATACTTAGAGGAAAACAAAGAAACATTTTTAAAAAACAGCTGCTGAGGTGGCTTAAAAGATTGAAATATTAAAAACATTTCCAAAGGAAGTATCTCTGGGGATCAGGTAAAGGCACATATATAGTATCACCACACAAGTCATACAGCTATTTCTTACAAGTTTTCATAGAAAAGGCTGCAGTTTATTTTCATTCTTCTTTTTCAATATACACTGTAACTGGAATGCTGTTTGATGACTATGATAAAAACATCCTTTAAGACACTGAGTCTCTCAGAATCACAGAAGTACTATTCAACCAAAGTTTGTCATAAAGACTTCCTGAATCTTTCTAGATATTCTAAGTCACTCAAACTAACACGAACCTGCCAATTTCAATGATATGACCTTAGTTTCAATTTTTTAAAAAAACCTAAGAAATCTTTACCAGGAAACCCCAACACTAACTAATTGAATCAATAGTTGCATTTGGTAGAAACTGAGAGAAAAATCAATACAGCATGTAAATCTAGCAGAATGTTGAAATGAGAAGTTGATGAACAGTAAAAAATGAAATAAGAAAAAGTTTAATTATTAATTATATGAACCTTAAAATCAGTCTGCACACTAGAATATTGTAAGAACACAAACTCCCTAAGGGAGTTTCTTTAATGCAGAATTATATGAAAGTGAGAGGACAAAAAAATTCATGGCCTTTAGCCAATGCCCACCCTCACATATTCTGATAGCAAGTTCATTCAGCATTGTGATTCTGTTGTTGTGATTCCAACTCTTCCTACTTTACTACAAAATTTCAGGGTTTTTTTCTTTCAAAACTTATGTAAAGAAAGTGATTTCATTTTTTACTCTATTTATTTCCTTACATTTAAAATATTGTGTCTTTGGTATGCTTCACTGTAGCAATTTGCTTTCATCATAGAATTTTACTACAGAGATACTTCTCAGATTGCAAGCATTTGTGAAAATCTTGAACTTTTCTTTGAACAACAGAGTGATATTGCTTTGATCAATAATTGCTGTAAGTTTTTCTATTTTATTTTAATTTTGTTTTCCATTGTGTTAGATTGTTGTTTTGCATAGATAAACCACTGTTGCCCCAGGATACTTCTGCAAATAAGCTGATAGTCTCATAGGTTTTAATTATCCTGGTTAAACAAAAGTTACTACTACTCCTGCTACTTGATAGGAATTCTAATTAGTATCAAGTCTGTTTTGTTTTTCCTTGTGTGAACATATTTTTAAAGATTAAGTTAAATTATGTTCTGTAAATTGCATCTTTACACTGTATCCTGTTGCCATTATATCAGGTTTACATGAGAGCTTAAAGTATTTAAAAAGTTTGTGGAGATAGTTTAGCTACCTAGCTAGCTAGTGTACCTCACTCCGTGACCCAGCAGGTACCATTAAATATGATGACAAATCTTCTAAAACATATGTACACTTACAAAAGAATTCCCATTAGCATACTTTCCCACAGAGCAGCCACGATACTGCGTGGATTGTAAAACCTACCCTATTATAAAAATTGTCTTGGGATTTATTTTTCAATTGCCAAAACAATAAAATTAAGAGCAGGCAAACAGCGTCTCCTCATTTAAACCCTTGCTTATTATCCAGATGAGTAAAGGTGAGGAAATTGTTAAACGTACCTGACAGTCATAACACTACAGCTGTATTTCCTGGTGTGCACTACTGCTCTGCACAGAATTATTTTTGCATTTGAATATAATTTGAACTGCGTATGTCTTACTAAATGTTAGTCATGCTGGTTAAATGAAGGGTCAAACTCCTGAATAACACAAATAATTCTCCAGTGGAAATATGAGGTGTGTTGTAGGTATCTAGGTAACCATGTAAATTACAATTTTTTTAATCATTATGACAAACTTCTTATGCATAAAATCTTCAGCAAAACCTTCTGGACGCTCACTTCCATATCCTTCAAAATACAGGCTAAAGAATGATGGATACTATAAAGATTTTAAAAATGCACTTGTACTCAGAGTTGCACTATTTTTCTTGTGCAGCAGCCTGTTTTATTAGAACAGAAGTGACTTGTACTTGGACAGAATCTACTCCCATCCTTAGTAGAACACTAATGATGCCATACATCATTTTTTATTAATCCTTTTGTTACCAGTGTAATGCCTTAGGTGGTAGATAAGGTAGATTTGTCACAGGAAAATGAGACTGTCTGCACTGGAAACACAGACTATTATTTTTGTTCTGGCTTTGCAATTACAATATAGACATCATGACAAGTCTGTTTGGGCTACCCACCATTCAACAAATGATACCTAAGATTCCGTCCTTTCTTAACAGATGCTTTCTTTTCTTGTTATTTTGTGTATGCCATTGGCAAAGGACATGCTGCAGAGCACTGCAGCCTGCTGTGCTGATTTGAAACCCAGTTCAAATCCTGAATTCTTCTAAATGTATGCAAAGAATCTGTATGGCAACCAGCAAACCACATGAAGGATAATTCAGCAGCTGTAAATGGACTCTATATGAATAGCAACCTACTGTCTTCCATACAAGCTATACCAGAAAAGTCCCGTTTGCTGGTGAATAAACAATAATCCTCCAAATACAATGTGACTTACGATTACTTGCTACTATTGGTTTTAGAGCATACTAAAAAGACCACTTTCAACGGAGAGGGACATTGCTACTGTTTGTTATTATTTTTATCCTCTGTAATGCAGGATGTTGTTCATTGGGCATATACAGCAGAGAACATGTTTATATCACACTCCAAACAAAAACGAAAAAGAGAGAAAATTTGTTCTCACTTGAGTGACTTGCTTACATCTAGAAATCTCAAACACAGGCCTCTGTAATCCTGACCCTATTACTGAGCCCTTACTCAATACTGTGCAATCAAAAGAAGTCTTTACAACACAGTGTATTATCTCTTAGCTCATATTGGCACTTATATTCTATTTTTTGTTTTTATTAAAAATGCAGAAGTCAACTTACCTGACAAGTGAAAGCTATTGGGTCAGCCACTTTCTTAAAAATGTGCTCAATCTCTTCTAGTGCGGTATAATACTCAATCTGCGCTGTGGTCTTAATGACTCCCCCACAGTAGACATTTACATATACAGGGCCAGCAGGAAAATCTTTTAAAACACAAATCAGAACAGTAGCTGAAAATATTTTACAATCCCAGACCAGAGGTGCTGGGGAATGAGTAATAGAACAGGAAAATATCTCAGAGAATGCACAGAGTTGATAAACTGGATTTGCTTTTCACAGATGATTCAGTGTAGTCATTTTGTCCAGGTCTTACAGTCTAACATTAAAAAGCTTACAAAAGAAAATACCTATCTGTATATCTGTATAAAACAAAGCTATTGTATTGCTTCATGTTAGAAAGGAGGTGAAAACAGTACGCTTCAAATTTCCAGCCTCCCTTTGACAAACTGATGACCTATAATCAGCTCCCGAATGCCTACAAATTAAGGAAAAGTTCATTTTTTACAAATAGGGGAATTGCTATTCATCTTTTGAAACATTTTTCTTAATTGCAGGCAAGGTTCTCAAAATTGGATTTGAACTAGGCTGCAGAAATTGCAGTACAATTACTTCCATTCCAGTTGTTTACCTAGTAAAAGCAAAGGAAAGAGGCGTTTGTACAGTCTGTTACTTGAGTATGACTTGCTCTGTGTATGCAGCATGAGCCCTCTTCATGAGCACATTTTATAATTCATTAGTATTCATTGTGCCAGGCATCCTGCTGTACCATACCAGCACTAGCATGGTTTTCTTTTCTAACTCTGCCCACAAACAAGCAATAAAAATGGGCAACCCTGAAAATGGAGAAAAGTAATAGGGCCAAAGAAACTAAATGAATAGAACATCACCTTAAATCACTTAAATGGAAACTGTCCAAATGTTTAAAAAAATCCCATTTTTCTTATAACATTACATCAGCTGGACCCTTATTAAGAAAGGTTACACCCAAACTTCCAACTTTTCCAGATTTTGAAACAGAAAAAAAGCCTACAAAGAGAAGCATTAAGTACAAATGATATAAGAAACAAAATCAAACTTGGGCTGCAGCGCTCCGCCAAATTTTTCATAATATTTCATTTACTGTTTATATTTTATTTCTTCATCCACTACAGAAACCTTCCTGTGATCAACAATGTTCTCACAGAATAATTCTGGAAAAATCTTTTAAGATCTCTGAATGAGGCTTTCAGCTTTCCTCCTCTCCAGTTACAGATGAAAGTTTCCTGTTGGTCATGCACTTCCCAGCCAAGTCTGTAAAACCAATCTCTCTGCACCATCACAGAGACAAACGACTCTCAGGCCATATGCGGCCATCGTCTCAGGATGATAGTCTGAGATAGTGTTCAGGGTGATAGTCTGGCCACAGAATTACCCAACCGTAGTTCCAAGAAGCCACTGTTGAAAATTGTAGCCTATATATTTTTTCCTACCTAATGTTGTATTGCAATGGTTTTAGAATAAAATATTATACAAGTTCCTTTGGGAATTCACAGCATGCAGCTACACTTTGAATACTTGGGTGAAAAATTTTTTAATTCTTTTTTAATTCTTAACTCACTTAAAATGAGTGGGGATGGATGTGGCCCTTAAATCTACACAAATCTCAAAGAAACTGTTCATAGAATCATAGAATCCTTAAGGTTGGAAAAGACCTCAAAGATCATCAAGACCAACACCACCATGCCTGCTAAACCATGTCCTCAAGTGCCACACCTACACGTTTTTTTAACATCTCCGGGAATGGTGACTCCAGCACTTCCCTGGGCAGCCTGGTCCAATGCCTGACCACTCTTCCAGTAAAGAAATTTTTCCTGATA
>Ga0181612_112558_pt1 | contig 26617 bp, 18 predicted proteins | sample HoacroProtozoa21_FD_119630 | JGI IMG/M metagenome (GOLD analysis project Ga0181612, IMG submission 119630) | Hoatzin crop microbial communities from Cojedes, Venezuel. Combined Assembly of Gp0051906, Gp0051904, Gp0051908
AGCGTGAAACGAATATTTGCGGCACTGATTTTTGCCACGTTACTGTTTGTTGAAGCACCAGCTCAACTGAACCTGCCCACCAAGACGATAGGCACGCGTTCCTATTATTGGTATGAAGTAAACAAGAAAGACGACATCTATAGCATCGCCAACAAGATAGGCGTGAGCAAGGAGACGTTGCTGCGCTACAACCCGTCGGCTCGCGAAGGCATCGACGAGGGTCAAATCTTGTATCTGCCCGTCGATGAGATGAAGAACCTGGGCACTGGCACAACGGCTGCAACGGCTGGCGTGCGCCATGTGGTACAAGACGGCGAGAGCGTCTATGGCATCGCACGCACCTACGGCATCACCACCGACCAGCTGATTGCAGCTAATCCGCAGGCACAGAATGGCGTGGAAGAGGGCCAGGTGCTCATCATTCCCGAGCGCGGCAATGCCACGACGAGCAACACGAGCGATGCCGACAGCAAGGTGCGCAACGCCTTTGGCCGCAGCAACACGGCAACGACCACAACACCTGCAACGACGACCACCGCAACGCCTGCAACGGCAACGACCACAACGCCGGCGATGACAAATCCGCAGGGCAAGTCGATTATCCACATCATCGAGCAAGGCGAGAACATCTATAGCATCGCTAAGCGCTACAATGTGACGGTAGAGGGCATCCTCGCGGCTAATCCTGGCCTGGAGCCCGCGGCTTACGTTCCGGGTGAGCGCATCCGCCTCACGCCCGGCTCTGCCCTGCCCTTCAACTGCGAGCGCGGTTTCACCCAGTTCAGCACCCGCAAAGCCGAGCGTGGCGAGACCTTTGCCACCATCGCTAAGGCCAACAACGTCACCGAAGACGAGGTGAAGGCCGCAAACCCGGGCATGAAGAAAGTGAAGAAGGGTAAAGACGTGGTGATTCCGCATCGCGCTGTGGAGCGTGGCGTGTTCACCATGGACCAAGTCACCGTGGAGGACCTCGAGGCTTACTACAGTCCCCGCATCGACCAAATCTATGCAGGCATCAATGGTGGCAGCGGTGAGACCATCAACATCGGCATCGTGCTGCCCTTCCAGCTTCACAAGGCCGACCCGCCGCGTCAAGCGCTGCTCTATACCGACTTCTACAAAGGCTTCCTGATAGCACTCGACAGTGCGCGCCACTTCACCAACAAGCACATCAACCTGCAGGTTTATGACACGCGCCACAACCTGAACGTGACCGACAGCATCCTGCAGTTGCCCGAACTCACGCGTGCCGACGTCATCATCGCGCCCAGTGAGCCCAAGCAGCTGCAACGCGTCAACGCCTTTGGCCGCGACCATAACGTGAAGATTCTCAACTGCTTCACGACCAAAAACGAGGACTACAACGACAACCCGCAAGTGCTGCAAGTCAACATCCCCACCGAGCAATTCACGGCGGGCGTAACGCATTGGTTTGACAACAAGTTTGGCACGAGCGACTACAACGTCATCTTCCTCGAGGGCGGCCAAGAGACGATGGAGATGTACAGCGACATCAAGAAGCACATCACCGACCGCGGTTACTACACGAGCACTGTGAACGTGGGTAACGAACTGAGTTACAACGACTTGTCGCGCAGCATGAACCCTGGCACCAAGTATGTGGTCTTCCCCTCGTCGAGCAAAAAAGCGTTCCTCAAAGCCATCATGCCGGCACTGAAACGCGCTAAGCAAGAGCGCTTTGACTGCGAGTTGACGTTCATCGGCTATCCCGAGTATGTGCTCTACCTGAAGGATTACCAAAAAGACCTGCAGACGGTCGACAGCTACCTGTTCTCGCGCTTCTTCAACACCAAGGGTGCTAAAACGCGCGACTTCAAGACCTACTACAGCCGCTGGTTCAAGGGCGAGCCGCTGAGTTCGGTGCCCGACATGGGCCTCTATGGCTACGACACGGGCATGTACCTGATTAAGACGCTTGCCGAGCAGGGCAACATCGACGAGAATGCGCCCCTGTATCGCGGCATCCAAACGAGTTTCAAGTTTGAGCGTCTGAGCAACTGGAGCGGCTATGTGAACCGGTCGTTCGACATCGTTCACTTTGCACCCGAGATGACAATCGAGAAAATGGTACAAGAATGATGCGTCGACTCATAGCAGCAGTTGCGGGGCTCCTAGTGTGCCTCACTGGCGTGGCGCAGACGCACTACGAGGGAAACATCTCGATAGGCGGCAAGGCGGGTGTAACGCTCTCGCGCATCAACTTCAGCCCTGGCGTGAAGCAGCAGCTATTGCCGGGAATGATGGCTGGCGCGACGTTCCGCTACATCGAGGAGAACCACTTTGGCCTGATTGCCGAGCTCAACATCGAGCAACGCGGCTGGAAGGAAAAGTTTGAGGACATCGACTACCAGTTCCAGCATCGGTTGACCTACATCCAGCTGCCCATCATGACGCACGTCTACTTTGGCAACGACCGCATCCACGGCTACTTCAACGCGGGTCCCGAGGTGGGATTCATGATTGCCGATGGCATCAAGTCTAATTTTGACTACGAGCAAGCGGCGGCGCTGAGCTACTTTGACGAGAACAGTCGCCACATCGAGCAATACACGCTACCCATTAAGCACAAGTTTGACTACGGCATCTCGGCCGGTGTGGGCGCTGAACTGTTTACTGGCGCACGCAACTCGTTCACCGTCGAAGGCCGCTTCTACTATGGCTTAAACGACATCTTTGCCAACCGCAAGACCGACATTTTCTCGGGGTCGGCAGGGATGTCGATTATGATTACCCTGGGCTACTTCTACCGCTTAAAATAGCCCCGACTTATCACAACAGAAATAATGACAACTACCCCACTACTTGAACGCCTCGATGGGCTCGACGCCCGATTTGAGGAAATAGGCACGCTCATCACCGACCCCGCCGTCATTGCCGACCGCAGTCGCTATGCCAAACTGACCAAGGAATACAAGCACCTCGAGACCCTGCTCGATGCTGCTCGCCGTTACCGCACGCTACTCACCACCATCGACGAGTCGCACGAACTGCTCGACAGCGAGACCGATGAGGAGTTGCGCACCATGGCGCACGAGGAACTCAATCAAGCGCAAGAAGCATTACCCAAGATGGAAGAGGAGATTAAGATGCTCCTCATCCCCGAGGACCCCGAGGACAGCAAGAACGTGGTGCTCGAGATACGTGGCGGCACGGGTGGCGACGAGGCTGCGCTGTTTGCTGGCGACCTGGCACGAATGTACTTGCGCTACTGCGAGCGCAAGGGTTGGAGCGTGCAGATGTCGAGTTGCAGCGAGGGTGCGGCAGGTGGTTTCAAGGAGGTCATCTACAGCATCACGGGCGACAACGTGTATGGAACGCTGAAGTATGAATCGGGCGTTCACCGCGTGCAGCGCGTGCCCGCAACCGAGACACAAGGGCGCGTGCACACCTCGGCAGCCAGCGTGGCTGTGTTGCCCGAGGCCGAGCCATTTGACGTGCACATCAACGAGGGCGAAATCAAGTGGGATACCTTCCGCAGCGGTGGCGCTGGCGGTCAGAATGTGAACAAGGTGAACTCGGGCGTGCGCCTGCGTTACTTGTGGACCAACCCCAACACGGGCGAGCAGCAAGAAATCCTCATCGAGTGTACCGAGACGCGCGACCAGCCCAAGAACAAGGAGCGCGCGCTGGCTCGCTTGCGCACGTTTATCTACGACCGCGAGCACCAGAAGTATGTCGACGACATCGCATCGCGCCGTCGCACGCTCGTGAGCACGGGCGACCGTTCGGCTAAAATCCGCACCTACAACTACCCGCAGGGTCGCATCACCGACCACCGCATCGGCTACACCATCTACAACCTGCCCGCGTTCATGGATGGCGACATCCAGGACTGCATCGACCACCTGATTGTGGCCGAGAATGCCGAGAAGCTCAAGGAGGCCGAGTTGTAACCGAGTTGCCCCAAAATGGTGGGGATGCTAAAAAATAGCGGTTTAACCCACATGATATCAAAAGATTTTTGTAATTTTGCGGTCGATTTAGAAATACCGTATTAAAACGACTATAAAATGGTTAATATCAAAGACTTTAATTTTGCCAACCACAAGGCAATCGTGCGCGTTGACTTCAACGTGCCCCTGAACGAAAAAGGAGACATCACCGACGATACCCGCATCCGCGGTGCAGTTCCCACGCTTAAGAAGATTTTGAACGATGGTGGTGCCCTGATTATCATGTCGCACATGGGCAAGCCCAAAGGCAAGGTGAACCCCAAGATGTCGTTGAGCCACATCTGCAATGCAGTGGCTGCAGCGCTCGACCGTCCTGTGAAATTTGCACCCGATAGTGCCGATGCTAAGAGCCAAGCCGATGCGCTGAAGCCCGGCGAGGTGCTGCTGCTCGAGAACCTGCGTTTCCACGCCGAGGAAGAGGGCAAGCCCGTGGGTATCGACAAGGAAGACCCCGCTTACAACGACGCTAAGAAGGAGATGAAGAAACGTCAGGAAGAGTTTGCCAAGACGCTTGCAAGCTACGCCGACGTATATGTAAACGATGCATTTGGCACGGCTCACCGTCGTCACGCATCGACGGCTGTGATTGCCGACTACTTTGATGCCGACCACAAGATGCTGGGCATGCTCATGGAGAAAGAGGTGACCGCCATCGACAACGTGCTCAAGAACGCACAGCACCCCTTCACCGCCATCATCGGTGGTAGCAAGGTATCGTCGAAGCTGGGCGTGATTAAGTTCCTGCTCGACCGCGTTGATAACCTGATTATCGGCGGTGGCATGGGCTACACGTTCATCAAGGCCCAAGGTGGCCACATCGGCGACTCGCTGCACGAGGATGACTTGATGCCCGAGGCACTCAACATCATCGCTGCTGCTAAGGAGAAAGGCGTGAACCTGAGCCTGAGCGTTGCTACGGTGGCTGGTGACCGCTTTGACAACGATGCTAACCGCCAGACGGTGGACATCTATCACATCCCCGACGGCTGGGAGGGCATGGACGCCAGCGAGGCATCGCTCGCCAACTGGAAGAAGATTATCATGGACTCGAAGACGATTCTGTGGAATGGTCCCGTGGGCGTGTTTGAGTTCGAGAACTTTGCACACGGCACTGGCGAAATCGCTAAGTACGTTGCCGAGGCCACGCAGAAGGGTGCTTACTCGCTCGTGGGCGGTGGCGACTCGGTTGCTGCCATCAACAAGTTTGGCTTGGCCGACAAGGTATCGTATGTATCGACGGGCGGTGGCGCCATGCTCGAGGCCATCGAGGGCAAGGTGCTCCCCGGTGTAGCAGCTATCCTTGGCGAGGACAAGTAAAACGACCATTCATCGGGGTGAGTGATGTGACGCCCACCCCGAGATTCTTGATACATTACCGGTAGCCACAATCACCCCATGACGGCTGCCGGTATTTATTTGGGCCGCTGAGGCCGCGTAATGGGGTAACACGTTATCGATTATGGATTTACTTGACATTCTATTGCTTGCTGTGGCGCTGGCCATGGACTGCTTTACGGTGTCGATGGTGAGTGGCGTGATACTGCAACGTCGCGTGTGGCCCACCATCTTGCGCATGAGTCTGCTCATGGGCATTTTCCAAGCGGGCATGCCCTTTATCGGGTGGCTACTGACCAACTATCTGGCGCAATACATCCAAGCCGTGGACCACTGGGTGGCCTTCGGGTTGCTGGCGTTCCTGGGCGGCAAGATGATTTGGAATTCGTTTAAGCCCGAGGGCGATGATGATCACTTCGACCCCTGCGACTTGAAGATGCAGGTGACGCTGGCGGTTGCGACCAGCATCGATGCGCTGGCGGTGGGTATTTCGCTGGCGTGCTCGGGATTCAACAGCCTCCGGGCGATGGCGCTGCCGCTCACGGCGATAGGCGTCACCTCGTTTATCGCGGGCGTGGTGGGTAACCTGCTGGGCGTCCGCTTTGGCGCGAGCCTACAGCGACGCATCCGCCCCGAGTTGCTCGGCGGCCTCATCCTCATCGCCATCGGCGTGAAAATCCTGATAACGCACCTTGCGGAGTAATGAGAATCTCAAAAAAGGTGGTCACTTGCGAGGTGGCCACCTTTTTTGTTGTTATGAGGGAGGGGTTAGTCGAGGACGATGTTGTTGTCGTCGAGGTGGACTTGAGCGGGGGTGTCGACGTTGTTGAGGTCGCCGGTGAGGCTGCGCAGGGTTTTGCCTAAGCGAGACTCGAAGGTGAATGCGACGAGCGAGCGGACGTCATCGAGGTGCTCGGGGCGGACGGCAGCAACGATGATGTCGTCGAGGCGTTGCTTGAGCTGGTCGACAAGTTGCTGGGTGTCGCGGTGGTGTTCATCGCCCTCGGCATGGATGATGTAAAGTTGCGTGAGGGGCTCAACGAGTTTGTCTTGCGCTAGCTTGACGAGGGTGGCATCGTCGTGGATTTGCAGCAGGCTGTCGACCATGTTTTGGCCTCCAAGCAGGGCTGCCGCCTTGTTGCGAGCGCGGTTGTAGTAGTTCTTGAACATGTAGCCCACGCGGGCTTTGACGGCGCGGGCAAGTGCTTCGCGGGCATGCGTCGAGACGTCGGGGTCACCGGGGATGCTGGTGACGTGGTGGGTGGTGCAGTTCAGGTGGCGATAGCGGTCGCCCTCGAGGGTGACGATGCGGTAAGGCAGCGGGTAGCTCACGGTGGAGCCGTTGGCAATCTCGACGATGGAGTCGTTGCCTGCAGCACTGCGCGTCATGGCGATGTCGGTGACGTGGAAATGGCCGCTGGTAACGAGGTGGATGCCAGCTGCCATGAATTGCTCCTTAACTTGCTCGTAACCAGCGACCACACCACCGCGGAAAACGGTGGCCTCGCCATCGAAATGGGGAATCAAGTGGTGGTGCATCACGGCCAGCACGCGCTTGCCCTGTTTTGTAGCCTTTTGAGCGTGGGCAAGCAACCATGTGAGTGTCGAGGGCTTGATGCGACCAGGGCCCACCACGGTCTTACCCTCGTCCTCGTTGGTGTCGATACCGATGACCACGAGGCCGGGGAGAGGTTCGCAAACGTAGCTTAGCGATGTGGTGTCGCGCTCGGCAGCAGGGAAGTTATTGCCATATCCCGACAATTTATAAATGTCGGCAAAATCGGCGCGATTGATGATGGGTGCGCGCTGCGTGTGGTCACCATCGTAGAGGAAGGCTTGCGTGTTGTCGATGTCGTGGTTGCCGGGGATGACAAGCGAGGGGATGCCAGCGAGGCGCAGGCGGTCGAGTTGCTCGCGCACGCACTGGTGGCTGGCGGTTTCACCGTCCTTTGTGAGGTCGCCCGAGATGATGAGCAGGTCGGGCTTGGCTTCAATGAGACTATCACAGATGGCCGAGAAGATGGCAGCGCTCTGTCGCAGGAGTTTACGGTCGCCGTCGACAAAGGTAGTTGCGGCCTTGCCGTCGTTGATGATGAGGGAGGGCGCCATCACATGGATGTCGCTGAGGAAAGCAAGTCGAATGGGAGGGTATTGGGTATCGTTCATTTGCGATTGTTTACTGGGTTGCGGGTGCGTTGCGGCGAGGGCAAGTGCCGCCCAGGCGAGGAGCAACGCAAGAAGTGGAATGCGTTTCATTTTGATGAATCTAACCTTAATAAATGTCACCATTGTGGAGTGGCGTGGCAAAATTAGCTAAAAAAAACGGGGCAAATTTTGTCAATCACAAGAATAGTTGTAATTTAGTGGTGATTTTTTCACACGTTAACTCATTTATAATATTTAGTAACAATGGCAACACCCCGAACGATAACATTTAACCAACTGCGACGTATCAAAAACCAGCTGCCCGAAGGGTCGATTCACGTCATCGCCGACAAGCTGAACATGCCGGTTCAGTCGGTGCGCAACTACTTTGGCGGTTCAAACTATGACGCTGGGACCAACATGGGTGTTCACATCGAGCCGGGCCCCGATGGCGGCATTGTAGTGCTCGACGACCCCACGATTCTCGACATGGCGCTGGAAATCTTGAACGAAAGCATGGCTAAACTCGAGGCCGAGGAGTAACCTCCTCCCCCGCCCCAACTACATCTCTCCTACCCGCTGATTATCAACCTGCTGAAGAACCACTGCGATGCCCACACAAGAGACGACAAATAACAATCCCGACCGACTGATTACGGTCGCCATCCACACCTACGACCACGCTGTGATGCTCAAGGAGCGCCTGGAAGAGGCTGGCGTGGAAGTAACGCTGCACAACGTAAACCTGCAAGCCCCCGTGCTGGCAAGCGGGGTGCGCGTGCGCATCCACGAGCGCGACCTGCCGCTGGCGCTCAAGGTCATCGAGAACCCCGATAGCAAGCAGGCCTCGCGTCGCACGGGCACGATATTGATTCCCATCGACTTTGGCGACTTCTCGCTCAAGAGTTGCGAGGTGGGATTTGCCTACGCCCAACGCATGCGTTGCTCGGTGCTGCTGCTTCACGCCTACCTGAACGACCGGCGCACGCTGTCGTTCTTTGGCAGCGACAATTACGCGAGCGCCGACGACAACAGCGGCACGCTCGAGACGACAGCCCAGCAGAACATGGACAACTTCATGGTGAAAATCAACGAGATGATGAATGAGGGCAAGTTGCCGCACGTGCACATCGAAACGCGCGTGAGCGAGGGCATCCCCGAGGAGAAGATTCTGCAATGCGCCCAGGAGAAGAAGGTGCGCCTCATCGTGATGGGCACCTGCGGGAAGAAGAATCGCAAGCGGCAACACGTGATGGGCAGCGTGACGGCCGAGGTGCTCGATGCCTGCAAGTTCCCCATTTTCACCATCCCCACCGATTGCTCGCTCGACCAGCTGAAGAACATCAGCAACGTGATATTTTTCACCAACCTCTCGCAACAAGACATCTTGTCGCTCGACACGTTCACGCGCCTGCAGCAACAGGGCGAGATGAACGTCACCATCATCCCCATCGTCGAGAAAAAAGAGCGCAAACTCGTGGACCAGTCGCTGCAACAGCTCGCCACCTACTGCCGCGAGCACTACCCGCAGTACACGTTCAAGACCCGCCGTCTGGCCATAACGCGCTTTGCCGAGGAGTTTGAAAAGTTCGTGGCCTCCGAGCACATCGACCTGGTCGCAATCCCCAACAAGAAAAAAGGCCTCCTCTCACGTCTTTTCAACCCTAGCATCGCCCACCGCATCCTCCTGCAAACCGACCTCCCCATGCTCGTCGTCCCCGTGTAAAAAAACAGAATCACCCTTAAAATTCACCACTCATGTCACCCACAGGTCGCAAACTTCCAAATGGCATACAGAACTTCGAGAAAATCCGCACCGAAGGCTACTTGTATGTCGACAAGACTGACTTAATTTGGCAGATTGCTAACGACAGGCAGAACAATTTTTTGAGCCGCCCGCGTCGTTTTGGCAAGAGTCTGCTGAGTGACGTGCTGGCGTGCTATTTCGAGGGGCGCAAGGAACTTTTTGAGGGTCTAAAAATCACGGCATTAGAAGAAAGTCAACCCAATCCCTGGCCTCATCGTGCTGTGTTGCGATTTGACTTCAGCGGGAAAGAAACAGCCAGCGACCTGCTCAAATATTTGAATCGAGCGCTCACGATTTATGAGCGCATTTATGGTCACGATTCCATTGACGAGACGCTGAATGACCGGCTCTCGACCTTGCTGCAGAACGCCTACAAGATGACGGGTGAGCGCGTGGCTGTGATTGTCGATGAGTATGACGTGCCACTGCAGCACACGTTATTCAAGCCCGATGAGCATGAGCGACTTATCGAAGTCTATCGCAGCTTTTTCCCTGCGCTCAAGACGAGCGATTTCTACCTGAAGTGCCTGTTTATCACTGGAATTACCAAGTTCACGAAACTGAGCCTTTTCAGTACGCTCAATAATATCTCGATTTTGAGCACTCGGCCTGAGTATGCGACCTTGTGCGGCTTCACGCATCAAGAACTTATCGACAACTTTATGCCCGAAATCGAGGCATTAGGCGAGAAGAAGGGATGGACCGTGGCTGAAACGCTCGAGGCGTTGAAAGACATGTACGATGGTTACCACTTCAGCGGTGACCTTTCGCCCGAAACTGCTGTCTATAACCCATTTAGCGTCATCAATGCACTCGACGACAAGGACATCACAAACTACTGGATTTCGACAGGTGGCAGCCAGTTGCTAAACCAGATGCTCACGCAAAGCGACAACAATGGCGGCAACCTCGATGGCATCACCATGAGCGCCGACATTATCAAAACCGACGACGTGAGCGCCGATGATGTTCCACTTTTCCTCTACCAAAGCGGCTACCTGACCATCAAAGGCGCAGGCACCAACCAATTCACCCTGGGTATTCCCAACAAAGAGGTGCGCCAAGCACTCTACAAAGTCCTGCTACCAAATGCTTTAGAAAAATTTATTAGGGTGTAAAAGAGAACCTCTGCTTTTCATTCTACACACGTTTTTTGCTGGCATTAATAATGGTGGTGCGCCTCGTCGAGGTGCCATTGTGGGTGTAGCATTACCCCGGGTCCCTTCGTTCGCTTTGCTCACTCGGTGGCCCGGGGTTAATTCATGATTTCGTCTTCGACGAAAGTAGTGGGTATGTTTACTTTTGGGAGAGGAGGGAGTTGAAGAGGTGTTCCCATTGGGGCATGATGATGTCGGGGGAGAAGCGGGATTTTAGGTTGAGGGCTTGTTGACCCATTTGTTTTCGGAGGGGTTCGTTTTCGATGAGGTGGCAGATGGCATCGGCAAGGGCTTGGATGTCACCGACTTTGGGGATGAGGATGCCGTTGACGCCGTTGTCGACAATCTCGCTGGGGCCGTGGAGACAATCGTAGGCGATTAGGGGGAGGCCACACAAGCCAGCCTCGAGTAACACAAGTGAAAAGCCCTCGTAACGCGACGACGACACCATGATGGAACTGTCGATGTAACGCTGCACGATGTTGTCGGTGGACCCTTTGATAATGTCGCGGGAGAGTTGGAGGGCATCAATCTTGTCGTACATTGCTTGAACACGCGCATTGTCTTCACCATTGTCACAACCATAGATTGAGAGATTCCAATCGGGATGCCGCTGAGCCACAATCGCCCATGCATCAATCAGGTAGTCAAATCCTTTTTGTGCCGAGAGGCGGCCCACGGCAATTACCTCGTGGGAGTCACATGTAGAGACCTGCGAGGGGTTGATGAGTGAGGTGTTGGAAATTTTCACGACATGGCGGGGGTAGCGTCTCCACTCGTTGTAGTCGCCATCGGTGAGGACGACAACGCGGTCGTAACGACGGCCATTGGCAATCGTGCACCAGGTGAGTAACTTTCCTTTAAGCCTATAAATTAGGTTTTGATGATAGGCCTTGCGGAAATATTCCTCGTGGTGTAGTGCAAAATGATATTCAACGACCTTGCGGCTTCCATCCTTGATTTTATACAAGACATGAGAATCGGCTACGCCCGTCGAAACGACGATGTCGTAGTGAACGGCGTTCAAATGCTCACTTAGCCGAGCGCGATATTCCTTGAGGACTGGGTCGAGGAAAGGGATTTCAAAACTGAGCGTTCCCTCAATGCCGAAATAAACGAGGTTGACCGCGGGGTCGATGTCAAACGGCATGGTTTCGGGGGCAGAATTGCCCACGATAATGGTCATGTCGTAGCCATGACGGGAGAGCCAATTCACCTTGTCGATAATGATACGTTCCATTCCGGCTTGGTGATTCAAAGCACTGATGCAATAGGCAATCTTCATAGTTTGCAGTTGTTATTTTTCGTTCATGACCTCTTTAAAAAGAGCATCCCACTGTGGCATGATGTTCTCGGGCGAAAAACGCTTAGGGATTACGAGGGAAGCTTGTCCCATCTGCTTGCGCAACGCTGGGTCCTCGATGAGGCGGCAGATACCATCGGCAAGTCCCTGGATGTCACCTACTTGAGGAACCAGGATGCCATTGACGCCGTTCTGGATGATGTCGCTGGGGCCAGTGGGACAGTCAAATGAAACAATGGGCAGGCCGCATGTCGCTGCCTCGAGCAGGATGAGGGGAAATCCCTCGTAACGCGAGGAGCACACCATGATGGAACTAGCGGCATAACGTGGCATGATATCGTTGCAATTTCCCTTGAGGATGTCGCGCGAAAGGCCATTGCGGTCGATTTGCGCGTGGAGGTCGTTGATGGTTTTGTCGTTGCAATCGCCATAGATGGAGAGATGCCAATCGGGGTGTCGATTGACCACAATTGCCCAGGCATCAAGTAGGTAATCAAAACCCTTTTGCGGCGAGAGGCGGCCCACCGCAATTACCTCGTGAGCGTCGCAAGTAGAAATGCGCTCGGGCACGAGGTTTGCCATGTTGGGAATCTTGACCACGCGAGCGCCCACGCGCCGCCATGCTGGAATGTCACGGTCGGTGAGCAGGACCACGCGGTCGAAGGAACGTCCCTTGAGCAGGGTTTTCCAGGTGAGCAGTTTGGCATTGAGCCGGATGGGCCATCGTTGCTCTTTCCGCTGTATTTCCATTTCACGGAGTGGGACATGCATCTCCATGATTTTCTTGCTTCCATCGTGAATCCAGTTGATGAAATAGCGGTCGAACCATGCCGTGGAAATCACGATATCGTAGTGATTTTCAAGCAAATGCGCCTTGAGTTTGCGTTTCATTTCCTTGAAGGCAGGGCTTCGATAAAATGTAGCCATGGGTGGCATCTCCTTGATGTTGAGGTCGACAAATTTAATGGAACCGAGGGGATAGATAGGTTCCTTGCCGCACTGGTGGTAGACGATAAAGGTGACGTCATAGCCGTGTGCTGCCAGCCAAGTGGCCTTGGCATGCGCAATGCGCTCGAGTCCACCAGTAGCTGAGTAGTTCCACAGACAATAGGCTATTTTCATGAGACAAGTGATGGGTTTATGGGGTTAAATTTGTCGCGGCAAGAGGTAGCGCAAAATTGGCGCACAACTAGAGAAAACTGCTGGGTGCTTGTAGAGGAACAAGCGACCACGCTCAGCCATTGTGCCATAGAAGGGTTGCAGTGCACGAGCCTGGGTGAGTTGTTGTTTGACGGCGCGGAACTCGTCGCAGCTATAGCGCGCGTAGGCCATGGGACTCATCATCATGAATAGCTCGAGGGCGCAATAGTGGTCGCGATATTGTGGGAGCACCTTGCCCGCCTCGCACAGGTCGTTCATGACAAACATGCCACGAATAAAATTATCGTTGATGCGTCGACACTTGCTGGTGTCGGTGCCATCGGTCACCGTGCCTGGGTGCTTGATGTAGATATACAAGTTGCTGTCGATGAAGCAATAGGTATCGTGGCTCGAGAAGAAGGTGGCGGTGAAGATGGTATCCTCGCCATTGGTCAAGTCAACGAATTTCAAACTGATATCCTCGATAGCATCGCGACGGAACCAAATTGCGTAAGAAGCGGTGCTCACAAAGCGGTGGTTCACTTGCCGCGTTTCGGTTGTAAATTGCAAGGCAGCGGCATCGCTACACATCGCGAGATTGAAGTCGGTCTCGTTGATGCGCTTATAGCTGTAAACTATTGCGGGATGGGTAGTTTCGCGAGCAACAGTGGCAACAGCCGCCAGCGCACCATCGATGATGATGTCGTCGGCATCGATAAAGGTTATCCACTGCCCAGTGGCAGAGGTGATGCCCAAGTTACGGGCGGAAGCAATGCCTGCGTGCTGTTGCTCGATGAAGCGGATGTGGAGCTGGGGGTAGCGCGCGATGAAAGCGTTGACCACATCACGGCTGCCATCGGTGCATCCGTCATCGATGATAATTACCTCGTAGTCATCGGGTTGCAAGGGTTGCGAGAAAATGGAATTGAGGCACGGCTCGAGCCATTGTCCTGGATTGTAAACTGGGACAATGACCGACAACAGCGGCACACTCGATGCATTATTATTCATTACTGCCCTACCTTGCAATTGCACAATAGACAATTAACGAACAAAAATACGCAAAAAAATAAAAATTGAAACTTTTTTGGTAGTTAAAAATGACGTGGAGCGTTTTTTTAGACATCAACTGTTTAGGTTTTAGGGTTTAGGTTTTAGGCTTTAGGGGTTAGGCAGGGGTTAGGCGTAAGGGTTTTGATTTTTAGGGGGAGGTATAAAGAGACGAGGTGGAGAGGCACGGTGGGTGCGGTCTCCTCCTCGTTTAAAAGGGGGCTATCTTGTGATAGTGATTACTTGTCGTTCTCGACGGCGGCTTGAGCGGCGGCGAGGCGGGCGATGGGCACGCGGTAGGGCGAGCATGAAACGTAGTTCATGTTCAGGCTAGCGCAGAACTTCACCGACGAGGGTTCGCCACCGTGCTCACCGCAGATACCTACGTTGAGGTCGGGCTTGGTTTGACGTCCCTTGCGGGTACCCATTTCTACGAGTTGGCCCACGCCTTCCTGGTCGAGGACCTCGAACGGGTCAACCTTGATGATGCCCAGTTTCTTGTACTCGCCAAGGAACTTGGGAGCATCGTCGCGCGAGTAACCAAAGGTCATCTGCGTGAGGTCGTTGGTACCAAACGAGAAGAAGTCGGCAACCTCGGCGATTTGGTCGGCAACGAGGGCAGCACGCGGGATTTCAATCATGGTACCTACCTTGTAGGGAACGGTGGTGCCACGCTCGTTGAATACCTGGTGTGCGATGCGGTTGATGATGTCGGCTTGGAGTTCAAGCTCGCGCTTGACGCCCACGAGGGGCACCATAATCTTGGGATGCACGTCGATGCCGCGCTCCTTGCAGTTGATGGCGGCCTCGATGATGGCGCGAGCTTGCATCTCGGTAATCTCGGGATAGGTGTTGCCCAGGCGGCAGCCACGGTGACCGAGCATGGGGTTGAACTCCTCGAGGTTGGTGCAGATGGTCTTCACCTGGTCGAGAGTGAGGCCCACTTCCTCGGCAAGCTCCTTCTGGGTTGCGAGCTGGTGGGGAACAAACTCGTGCAATGGTGGGTCGAGCAGACGGATGGTCACCTCGTAGCCGTCCATAGCCTCGAAGATACCCTCGAAGTCACCACGCTGGAGCGGGAGCAACTTGGCGAGCGCCAAGCGGCGGCTGGGCTCGTCGGGAGCGATAATCATCTCGCGCATCGCCTTGATGCGGTCGCCCTCGAAGAACATGTGCTCGGTGCGGCACAAGCCGATGCCGCGTGCACCGAAGCGACGTGCCACGCGAGCATCGCGAGGTGAGTCGGCGTTGGTGTAAACGACCATCTTGGTGTACTTGTCGGCGAGGTTCATCACGGCAGCGAAGTCGCCGCTCATGTCGGCATCGACGGTAGCCACGAGGCCATCGTAAACTTCACCGGTGCTACCATTGATAGAAATCCAGTCGCCCTCGTGATAGGTCTTGTCGCCCATCTTGACGGTTTTCTTGTGATAGTCGACCTTGATTTCGCCAGCGCCCGAAACGCAACACTTGCCCATGCCACGAGCGACAACGGCAGCGTGCGAGGTCATACCACCGCGAGCGGTGAGGATGCCTTGTGCAACGCTCATGCCGCGCAGGTCCTCGGGAGAGGTCTCGAGGCGAACCATGATGACTTTCTTGTTGCGCTTTGCCCAGTCCTCGGCGTCGTCGGCAAAGAAGACGATGCGGCCTGTTGCGGCACCCGGCGATGCGGGCAGACCCTTAGCAACAACCTTGGCGCTCTTCACGGCAGCCTTGTCGAACACGGGGTGCAGCAGCTCGTCGAGCTTAGCGGGTTCCATGCGCTTGAGGACGGTCTTTTCGTCGATAGCGCCCTCGCGCAGGAGGTCCATAGCGATTTTGACCATGGCAGCGCCGGTGCGCTTGCCGTTACGCGTCTGCAGGAGCCAGAGTTTGCCATTTTGGATGGTGAACTCCATGTCTTGCATGTCGCGGTAGTGGTCCTCGAGTTTCTTCTGAATCTCAACGAGTTGAGCAGCGCACTCGGGCATCGATTCCTCGAGCGAGGGATAGTTAGCAGCGCGCTCGGCCTCGCTGATGCCTTGCAGTTTGGCCCAGCGACGGCTACCCTCGGTCATGATTTGTTGCGGGGTGCGCACGCCGGCAACGACGTCCTCGCCCTGTGCGTTGATGAGGTACTCACCGTTGAAGAGGTTTTCGCCCGTAGCAGCGTCGCGCGAGAAGCAAACGCCGGTAGCCGAGGTGTCGCCCATGTTACCATAGACCATGGCTTGCACGTTAACGGCGGTGCCATACTCCTCGGGGATTTGGTTCATGCGACGATAGAGGATGGCGCGGTCGTTGTTCCAACTGTCGAACACGGCGTAGATAGCGCCCCACAGCTGGTCCCACGCGCTGGTGGGGAAGTCCTTGCCCGTGGCGTCCTTTACGGCAGCCTTGAAGCGAACAACCAGTTGCTTGAGGTCGTCGACGTCGAGCTCGGTGTCGTGCTTAACGCCTTTTTTCTCCTTAACTTCCTCGATAATAGCCTCGAACGGGTCGATGTCGGCTTTATCCTTGGGTTTCATACCCAGCACGACGTCGCCATACATCTGGACGAAGCGACGGTAGCTGTCCCAAGCAAAGCGAGGGTTCCCCGACTTGGCGGCGAGCGTCTCGGCCACGGCATCGTTGATACCCAGGTTGAGGACAGTGTCCATCATACCGGGCATGGAAACGGGTGCACCCGAGCGCACCGACACGAGCTGTGGGTTAGAAGCGTCGTCGAACTTGCAGCCAGTAAGACTCTCGATGTGCTGGATTGATTTCTTGACGTCATCCTTGATGAGGTCAACGACCGCCTGGCGACCTTTTTCGTTGTAGAGGCGGCAAACTTCAGTAGTGATTGTAAAACCTGGAGGCACGGGCACCCCGATGAGGTTCATTTCGGCGAGGTTCGCACCTTTGCCGCCCAAGAGGTCCCGCATGTCGGCACGGCCTTCTGCTTTGCCGTTACCGAAAGTGTAAATTGTTTTCATTGATTAAATTTATAATTTTAATAATTACAATGAATTTTGTTTCTACCTTTAATTTTCGGCTGCAAAGTTAATAAAAAAAGCCCGAACTCGAGCACCCCACCGTCACAAATAGGTATTTTTAACGCTCTATCGATTGCAGAAATAGTGTTGAGAGTTGAGTTGAAGCGGCTGCGCCGCTGAAGGAAGCCTCACACAGACTACGCTGACTGCGCTGACTCATATATAATATATAAGAGAGAGGATATCAATTCATGTTCACTAACACCTAATGCCTAATGCCTAAAGCCTAACGCCTAACGCCTAAAATTTTGGTAATTGGGGGAAATGATGTAATTTTGTGAGCACGAATGAATGATGGAAGCGACATCAATGAGGTGCCCGTGTGGTATGCCATGCGGGTGAGTTACCAGCGCGAGTTGCGTGTCAAGGATGAACTTGATGCGCAGGGCATTCGGTCGTTTGTGCCGATGCAGTATAAGCGTGTGGTCGAGGGCGACCGGATGGTGAAACGGCTGGTGCCCTCGGTTCACAACTTGATTTTTGTGCGGCTGGCACCGAAGGCGATGCGCGAGTACAAGATGACCACGGCGCAACCGGTTCGCTACATCATCGACCACACCACGGGGCGTCCCATGATTGTACCCGAGCGGCAGATGGAGAGTTTCATCAAGGTCGCGGGGACGTATGACGAAGGGTTGATTTACTTGAATCCTAACCCGGGCGACTTTACCGCGGGCGACCGCGTGAGAATCATGGGCGGCCCATTCGAGGGTGCCGAGGGCGTGTTTGTGCGCGTCAAGGGCGACCGTCGCGTGGTGGTGAACATCGAGGGTGTGGTGGCAGTGGCGACCACGTTCATTCATCCATCGTTTCTCGAACGTATAGACAACACATCAACGCAATGAGCGAAACAACAATAGCAACCAGGGGGCATCGCATCGTGCACTACGACCTGCTCAAGGGCATCGCCATCTACATGGTGGTGATGGGGCATGTGCTCACGATGTGCATCCGCGACATCGACGCAGCATTTGTGTTTAAGTTCATCGGGCAGACGCACATGCCGCTGTTCTTCTTTATCAGCGGCTTTATGAGTTGGCGGCAGCAAGCCGATGGAAGCACGGCAATGCCTGTGTCGACGCTCGTGAAGCGTGCGCGGCAGTTGCTGGTGCCCATGTTGCTGGTGTCGGCGTTGTGGGTGGTGTATTTCCCGCATAGTGGCATTCAGTCGCCGCTGCACACCACGTTGCCGGGGCTGTATAGTGCCTACTGGAAGGATGGCTACTGGTTCCCGCTGTGCTTGATGGAGTTGACGGTGCTTTACTGGGTGCTGAGTCGCGTGTTGCAGGCGCTGAAGGCGTGCTGGCTGCGCGTGGCGGTGCTGGTGGTGACCTACGGGTTGCTCATCGCGCTGGCCCTGGCGACGTCGACCGAGGATTGTGACTGGGCAGGCACGGGTCTGCTGGCGCAGTTCTTCCCCATCTACATGCTGGGGGCTGCAGCGGGCAAGCATCGCGAGGCGTTTGCACGATTGTGCTGCAATGGTGCAGTGATGACGGCGGCGCTGCTGGTGTTTGTGCCCACGTTCTACTGCACGGTCTATCCGTGGGACATTCCCGTGGAGTCGACAGTGATGGACGCTGCCAGCTGGGGCATCGTGCCGCTGATGCAGGCGAGCTGGACGGTGCTTGCCATTGCGATGGCGACGCCGTGGGGAAAGCGCGTCGAGCAGGTGAAGCTGCAAGGCGAGCGACCTGGGCTCGTGTCGCGCATCTTCTTGCTGCTGGGCAATCACAGTCTGGGCATCTACTTGTGGCACTTCTTCTTCCTGTTCCCCATGCCGTTCTTGCAAGAGCCCATGCGGGCGGTAGCATTGCAGACTGTGCCGCTGCTGGCGGTGAGCGCTGTGGTGGCTGCTGGCATCATCGCGGTGACGCTGCTGTGGCTACGCATGCTGGGCTGCAGTCCGCTGCTCGCCGAGGTGCTCACTGGGAAACTCATCAAACGTGAAAATCAACAATCATAACATCATAACGACAATGGACAACAATCACACAAAAGTAGCATTGATAACGGGTATCACGGGCCAAGATGGCTCTTACCTGGCTGAATTCCTGCTCGACAAGGGCTACGAGGTTCACGGCATCTTGCGCCGCAGTAGTTCGTTCAACACGGGCCGCATCGAGCACCTGTACCTCGACGAGTGGGTGCGCGACATGCACAATCGTCGCTTGCTCGAGTTGCACTATGGCGACATGACCGACTCGAGTTCGCTCATCCGCATCATCCAGGACGTGAAGCCCGACGAGATTTATAACCTGGCAGCACAAAGCCACGTGAAGGTGTCGTTCGACGTCCCCGAGTACACCGCCGAAGCCGATGCAGTGGGCACGTTGCGCCTGATTGAGGCGGTGCGCATCACGGGCCGCGAGAAGGTGACCCGCATCTACCAAGCGAGCACGAGTGAGCTCTTCGGCAAGGTGCAGGAAATTCCTCAGCGCGAGACCACGCCGTTCTACCCGCGCAGCCCCTACGCTTGCGCGAAGCTCTATAGTTTCTGGATTATGAAGAACTATCGCGAGAGCTACGGGATGTATTGCGTGAACGGCATCTTGTTTAACCACGAGAGCGAGCGCCGCGGCGAGAACTTTGTGACGCGCAAAATCACGTTTGCCGCCGCCCGCATCGTCAACGGCCTGCAAGAGAAGCTGTACCTGGGCAACCTGAATGCTCGCCGTGACTGGGGCTACGCACGCGACTATGTGGAGTGCATGTGGCTGATGTTGCAGCAAGACGAGCCCGACGACTTCGTGATTGCCACGGGCGAGTATCACACCGTGCGCGAGTTCTGCACGCTGGCGTTCCACTACGCGGGCATCGAGCTCGAGTGGCAGGGCGAGGGCCTTAACGAGAAGGGCATCGACCGCGCTACGGGCCGCGTGCTCGTCGAGGTTGACCCGCGTTTCTTCCGTCCCGCCGAGGTCGAGCAGTTGCTGGGCGACCCCACCAAGGCACGCACCCAGTTGGGCTGGAACCCGCGTCAGACGTCGTTCGATGAGTTAGTTCACTTGATGGTTGAGCACGACTTGAAGCACGTGCGCAAGGTTTATCACTTGAAAGAGGAGGAATCGTAATGGAAAAAGATGCTAAAATCTATGTGGCTGGGCACCGCGGACTGGTGGGCTCGGCAATCTGGCGCAATCTCGAGAGCAAGGGTTACACCAACTTGGTGGGCCGCACGCACAAGGAGCTTGACTTGATGGACGGTGTGGCGGTGCGCAATTTCTTTGACACCGAGCAACCCGAGTATGTGGTGCTGGCTGCGGCACATGTGGGCGGCATCATGGCGAACCTGAAATATCGCGCCGACTTTATCTACCAAAACCTGCAAATCCAGCAAAACGTGATTGGCGAGAGTTGGCGTCACGGGGTGAAGAAGTTGCTATTTCTGGGGTCGACGTGCATCTATCCGCGCGAGGCGCCGCAGCCCATCCCCGAGGATTCGCTGCTGACGTCACCGCTGGAGTACACCAACGAGCCCTACGCCATCGCCAAGATTGCGGGCATGAAGATGTGCGAGAGTTTTGCGCTGCAATATGGCTGCAACTTCATCGCTGTGATGCCCACCAACTTGTATGGCCCGCGCGACAATTTCGACCTCGAGAAGAGCCATGTGATGCCGGCGATGATACGCAAGATGCACCTGGCTCGCCTGCTCAACGAGGGCGACATCGAGGGCCTGCGCGAGGACTTGCGCAAGCGTCCTGTCGAGGGCATTGGCGGTGACGCCACGCTCGAGGAAATCACTACCCTACTCGCACGCTACGGCATCACAGCCGACAGCCTGACGCTGTGGGGCACGGGGCGTCCCATCCGCGAGTTCTTGTGGAGCGAGGACATGGCCGATGCCAGCGTTTACTGCCTGGAACACATCGACTTTGATGACGTGCGCGGCACCGAGGCCGAGGTGCGCAACTGCCACATCAACATCGGCAGCGGCCGCGAAATCACCATCGCCCAGCTCGCCGAACTCGTGAAAGCCACCGTGGGCTACAAGGGCGAAATCCATTGGGATAGCACCAAGCCCGATGGCACGCTGCGAAAACTCACCGACGTCAGCAAACTCCACAGCCTGGGCTGGCACCACCGCATGGAAATCGAGGACGGTGTTCCGGCGCTGTATCAATGGTACCTAAATCAGAGTGGAGAGTGAAGAGTAACTTCGTTGAACCTTGGCTGCGGTTCGGCAAACTCGAGCAAGCTCGGTCTGCGCTCACCTTGCACAAGGTTTGAAGAGTGAAGATAAAGCGGCTACGCCGCTGTAGGTTTCCTAACTAAACACAGACTCCGCAGGCTGTTATAGTCTGCGGAGTCTGTGCTTTTGACTAAGTCCTAACGCCTAATGCCTAAAGCCTAACGCCTACTAGAGCAAAGCATTGATGCGGGCGGTGAGGGCGTCGCGGGCGATGGAGCCGGCGTGGCGGTCGATGAGTTGGCCGTCTTTGAAGAAAAGGAGGGTGGGCAGACTCATGACGCCGTAATCGGTGGCGAGGTCGTTGTCTTCATCGCAATTGTACTTGGCAATGGTGACGCGGCCGTCGAACTCGGTGGCGAGTTCGTCGATTATGGGGCTCATTGCTTTGCAGGGTCCACACCAACTTGCCCAGCAGTCGACGACGACGGGCTTGCCAGCAGCGAGGACTTCTTTGTAGTTCTCATCATTGATTGTGATAGCCATTGTAGTTTGTTTTTTTGAGTGTTATGATTTTGTTGATTATTGACAATTATTGATTACAAGTCGGCATTGACGGTGAAGTTGATTTCTTCGTCTTGCAACATCTCGATGACTTGCTTGTTGAGCGGTAGCTTGTAGTTCGACCGCAGGAGCACGCTGTGCTGGTTGCCGGTGTGGTGGACGCGGAAGTAGAGGTCGCAACGGTTGTCGATGCCGCTGCCGAGGGCTTTGTTGATGGGCGCTGCGGCCTCGAGGTTGTCGTCGTTGATGTCGATGACGATGTTGCGCATCATGCGTCCCTTCATTTCCTCGAGGAGCGAAATCGACGAGACGTTGAAGTTGACGCTGCCGCTGTGGGGATTGCGGTTGTAGGCGCCGCGGATGAGGACGGCGGTGCCGGGGATGCCGAATCGGGCGAAATCGAGGAAGTTTTTGCCGAAGAGGCGCACCTCGGTCGAGCCGCTGTAGTCCTCGATTTTAAGGATGCCAAACTGGCCACCGCGGCGGCTGTCGCGCGTGACGAAGTCGACCACCAGGCCACCGATGACGAGTTCCTTGTCGAGCTGGTCGGCGCGGTCCTTGAGGTCGGCGAGGCGGCAGTTGCAGCCGTAGTTGATTTCCATGTAGAATGGGTCGAGCGGGTGTGCCGACAGGTACATACCCACCATCTCGCGTTCCTTGTTCAAGCGGTCGAGGTTGTTCCAGGGCTCACTTTTGGGGATGGGCGGCTTGGCCACGAGGGTCGATGCGATGTCGCCAAAGAGGGAGTTTTGCATCGAGATTTTGTCGGTTTGGTAACGTTGTCCAAATTTGACAAGAATCTCGCTGAATGACTCGTCGCGGGAGTTTTTAGCAAAGAAATCCTCGCGCTTGATTTCCTTGAAGCCGTCGAAAGCGCCAGCCAGAGCGAGCGACTCGATGGCGCGGCGGTTGCACGCCGACAGGTCGATGCGCTCGATTACGTCGTAGATGTCCTTGAAGGGGCCGTTCTTGCGGCGCTCGCTCACGATGGCATCGACAGCGCCGCCGCCCACGCCCTTAATGCCTCCGAGGCCGAAGAGGATGTCGCCCTTGTGGTTGGCACTGAAGAGTTTGGTACTCTGGTTAATGTCGGGGCCGAGGACCTGGATGCCCATGGCGTGGCACTCGTCGATGAACTTACTGAGTTTCTTCACGTCGTTGAGATTGCAACTGAGCACGGCTGCCATGTATTCGCTGGGATAGTGGGCCTTGAGGTAGGCGGTTTGATAGGCGACCCAGCTGTAGCAGGTGGCGTGCGACTTGTTGAAGGCGTAGGACGCAAATTTCTTCCAGTCTTCCCAGATTTTCTGGAGCACCTTGCGGTCGTGTCCGTTTTTCTCGCCACCCTCGTAGAAGAGCCCCTCGAGGTGGTTCATCTTCTCGATTTGCTTCTTACCCATGGCCTTGCGCAGGTTGTCGCTCTGGCCGCGGGTGAAGCCGGCGAGTTGTCGCGAGAGGAGCATGACTTGCTCTTGATAGACAGTGATGCCGTAGGTGTCCTTGAGGTACTTCTCCATGCAGGGGATGTCGTAGACGATGGGCTCGATGCCTTTCTTGCGGTTGATGAACTGCGGGATGTAGTCCATGGGGCCCGGGCGGAAGAGGGCGTTCATGGCGATGAGGTCCTCGAAGGTGCTGGGTTGCAGCTCGATGAGGTACTTCTGCATGCCTGCCGACTCAAACTGGAAGGTGCCTGTGGTGCGACCCTCGCAGTAGAGTTTATAGGTGAGCGGGTCGTCGATGGGGATTTTCTCGATGTCGATGTCGACGCCGCGGTTTTCCTTGATGTTGTCGAGGGCGTCCTTGATGATGGAGAGGGTTTTCAGGCCCAGGAAGTCCATCTTAATGAGGCCCGTGTCCTCGATGACGCTGCCCTCGTACTGGGTGACGATGAGTTTCTCGCCGTCACTGTCGGTGGCGGTGGAGACGGGCACCCAGTCGGTGATGTCGTCGCGACCGATGATGACGCCGCAGGCGTGGACGCCGGTGCTACGCACGTTGCCCTCGAGTTTCTCGGCAAACTGGATGGTCTCGCCCACGCGGGGGTCGGGGTTGCGCAGTTCCGCCTTGAATGCGGGGAACGCCTTGAGGCAGTTGGCAATGGTTATTTTGTATTTCTTGCCGGGTTTTTCCTCGGGCATCTCGTTGGGAGTCGAGGGAATCATCTTGGTGAGGCGGTCGCTCTCGGCGATGGAGAGGTCCTCGACGCGGGCGACGTCCTTGACAGCCATTTTGGCAGCCATGGTGCCGTAGGTGATGATGTGTGCCACTTTTTCGGCGCCATATTTTTCGGTGACGTACTTGAGCACGGCGGCGCGGCCATCGTCGTCGAAGTCAACGTCGATATCGGGCAAGGAGATGCGGTCGGGGTTGAGGAAGCGCTCAAACAGGAGGTCATACTTGAGCGGGTCGATTTTGGTGATACCCAGGCAGTAAGCCACCGCCGAACCGGCAGCCGAGCCACGGCCGGGACCCACCGAGCAACCCAGCGAGGGCGCGGCCTTGATGTAGTCCTGCACGATGAGGAAGTAGCCGGGGAAGCCCATGTTCTTGATGGTCTCGAGCTCAAAGTCGAGGCGTTCGCGCTGCTCGTCGGTGAGGTCGGGCCAGCGCTCCTTGGCGCCCTCATAAACGAGGTGGCGCAGGTAGTCGTTCTCGTCGGTAAAGCCCTCGGGGAGAGGGAAATCGGGGAGGATGGGCTTGTGGTTGATGGAGTAGATTTCGACCTTGTCGAGGATTTCGTTGGTGTTTTGCAATGCCTCGGGGATGTCGGCAAACACTTCGTTCATCTCGGCTTGCGTCTTGAACCACTCTTGCTTGCTGTAGAGCATGACGTCGCTGTCGGTGACCTTTTTCCCGGTGCCGACGCAGATGAGGCGCTCGTGGGCGTCGGCGTCGTCCTCGTTGAGGAAGTGGGAGTCGTTGGTGCAGATGAGTTTGATGCCCAGGTCGCGGGCAATCTCGATGAGCACGGGGTTGACTTCTTGCTGACGGAGGTAGGTCTCGTGGTTGGCACGCTCGACGGTGGCTTTGTGTCGCTGGAGCTCGATGTAGTAGTCGTCGCCAAAGACGCCCTTGAACCAAGCGGCGACCTCGCGTGCCTTGTCGATTTCGCCGTTCATGATGAGCTGCGGGATTTCGCCGCCGAGGCATGCCGAGCAGCAGATGATGCCCTCGTGGTAGTGCTCGAGGTCGGCCTTGTCGGTGCGAGCGTGGCCGTAGTAGGAGCCGTCGACCCAAGCGCGCGACACGATTTTAATCAGGTTTTTGTAACCGTGGTAATTCTTGGCGAGCAAGATGAGGTGGTAACCCTTGTCGGTCTTGTCGGTGCGGTTGGTGCGTGCTCCCTTGGCCACGTAAGCCTCGCAGCCGAAGATGGGTACAAATCGCTGCTTCTTGAGGGCGTCGATTTGGGCGGTCATCTCGTCGATGGCAGCTTGGTCGGGCGTCTCGGCTTTTTGGAGCTCGTCGAGTTGCTTTTGCAGGTCATCGATTTGGTCGTTGACATCACCGTTTTTCTTGTTCACATAGTCGTGTAATTCCTTGATGCCAAACATATTGCCATGGTCGGTGAGCGCCATACCGCGCATTCCGTCGGCAATAGCCTTGTCGACCATGCCTTTGACCGAGGCCTGCCCATCGAGCAGCGAGTATTGTGAGTGCACATGCAGATGTACAAAAGGTATCATAGCGTTGAATTGGTGCGTACTATATATATAATGTGTGAAATGCCGCATTTTGCTACCGCAATGGGTAGCGCGAAAACGGGTTGTAAAGTTACGGCTAATTTTGCGAGCCTGCAACCACCCCACCCCAAAAGTTATTAACAAGATACACCTGCTGGTGATGGGCCTCACGCAGACTTTATATCAGAGTGGAGAGTGAAGAGTGGAGAGGAAGCGCGTACCGCACTATTGGATTTGCACACGGACCAGCGCGGACGATTTATGGCCTCGCGCGGACTTTTGAGCGGAGATAATTTTTCACTCGCAGATTTTTCACGCAGACAGGTGGGGTCCGGTGGGTTGGTGATTTTGGATGGTGACGAGCGCAGACGCACACAGGTCGCGTCACTGCGTTCTCGGACCTATGTGCGTCTGCGCTCGTCAAAAAAATAGTCCCAAAAATGCCTATTTCAAAAAACCACAAACTTTAACAATTCCCCTATTGCACAAAATTTAAAATAGCAGTAATTTTGCACCCATCTAAGAAGGCCGTTAATTTTGGTGAACTTCAGCAAACAAGTGTATAAATTCCTTTATAACTCACTGACAACCACCAAAATACAAATTTTGCCCTCAGAGACCACTATCCACTAAAACAAGGATTAAGACCAGGATGGTTTTCCATTAGCCAACGTTGTGAAACGATGTCTCAGAGACCACTATCCACTAAAACAAGGATTAAGACATCCATCTCCCCATTTTCCATTGATTGTGCTATTACGATCTCAGAGACCACTATCCACTAAAACAAGGATTAAGACAACCAGAACAAGAGGTCATAGATAAGGGCATCGTGGTACTCAGAGACCACTATCCACTAAAACAAGGATTAAGACCCGCTGGTAGTGTTGCCGTTTGCAGGCACGGCATTGCCTCTCAGAGACCACTATCCACTAAAACAAGGATTAAGACATGTTTGATGATTGCGGAATCGCCATAGAGTGGCCGCTCAGAGACCACTATCCACTAAAACAAGGATTAAGACTTGGATGGTTTGGCGCGTCTTGTGATGCACTGCTGTCTCAGAGACCACTATCCACTAAAACAAGGATTAAGACATTGGGAAGAAAGCTCTTAGCTTTTCAGCCAATGAGGCTCAGAGACCACTATCCACTAAAACAAGGATTAAGACTGTTTGAAACTTTTCCATTATATACGCGCCTGTATGGAGCTCAGAGACCACTATCCACTAAAACAAGGATTAAGACATTGGGAAGAAAGCTCTTAGCTTTTCAGCCAATGAGGCTCAGAGACCACTATCCACT
>Ga0181612_136348_pt1 | contig 26614 bp, 13 predicted proteins | sample HoacroProtozoa21_FD_119630 | JGI IMG/M metagenome (GOLD analysis project Ga0181612, IMG submission 119630) | Hoatzin crop microbial communities from Cojedes, Venezuel. Combined Assembly of Gp0051906, Gp0051904, Gp0051908
AACTGAAACGGGAGTTAAAATCTCCTTCCTTCTCTGTCTCTCTGCTTCTATACACTATTTCCCCATAATCTGCAGTCTCTGGCTTTTAAAAGTTTCTCCTGTGTTGCAGCTTCAGCAGCATTCTGAGCACAGCTTTGAGCCTTTATTTTCAGTCTTTGGAACACTTTTTTGTGTCTCCCTAAGTAGAAGTGCTATTTGAAACATCTATGCTTCATCCTCCCACATCATCATTTACTCTAATAAGGTGCATTAGGCATTTTCCAATTGTGCCATTCAAGATCTAGCCACAAACTAATCTATAAACCATATGTAAAATGTGTAAGTTGAATAAATATCAACAATTCCTGGGCGTCGTGCATTTGAAGTATTCTTTCAGAGAAAGCCTCCATGACTAGGCAGTGCAGGTCAGTAGAACCCTCTGAGGAAGGACGTATACGCTCACCAAACCCAAAGTTGCTAGTTATTGCCCCTCATCTGAAGGCTACTGCCTGCAGGCATGGCAGACACAGTAAGTGACTGTATGAGGGTTCTTAGACCTCTCGCATGTGGATGCCATAGCCCGCAGGAGCAGGAGATAAGCCAAATATACCTCTGGAGAGAGGTATCCCTCTGCTTATCAAGGGCTTGTCTGGAGATATCCCTACAGATAAACCCTGGATAAAAGATGCAAGTTGGGGAGCAAGAAGTGAAAAGCAGCTGTGTGAGACTGGGAATAGGAGATATGTGCCAAAATCACAGCAAAGCTCCTAAAATGGGAAAAAAAAAGAGTTAAGTATTATGAACCCCTCTCTTTTTTTTTTTTTTTGTTATTTTTCTTTTTGTTTTATTTCTTTGTTTGTTTTATAGCTGACTGCCTCCAGGTGTGCCTGGAGCCTGCACAAAATCCAGCAGTGTCATGAGAAACTCCAGAAATTTAAAGGTGCATCTGGACACAAATTTTAGGGTTATGACAGAAGATATTAAAAATAAAAACAAAAAAAGCACACCCAAAAGCAACCCAAAAAAAGTGGTATATCTTGTCAGATTTCCAAGAGAAAAATGATTTGCCGTAGATGGTTTCATCAAGAAGACTTCAGGCCTGAGGACAATGAGGTTTTGTAAGCTCAGCTGAGCTGCACTCACTGTAGGAGCCTGAGAAAAAACCCTTGGCACAGTTTGGTCTCTGTATGTAGGTTAAAGTAGCTTTAATTTGCACATACTTGTAATAAAGTGCAGAGAGCACTAAACAATAATTTATTCTAGATTTTACCTATCCCATAGGGTAGGATTTACTATAGTGGTGTAGAGACCAAAGCTTGATCACCATATCTTCCACTACATCCATGTAACAATTTTTTCCTGATTATGAACATATTCACTCTGAGGAAGATGGGCCCATATCACTTCTATATTTTCTCTACACCTGCAGAAAATCAATTTGATGGTAATTTATTTATTGGCCTTTGCAACTGCCAGATAAAGGCTGGCATCTATGAACAAAAATTATTGCGAACTCACGGTCAGAAAACGGGGTCAAAATAGCTTGCTTCAGCATTCCTTTAGAGCATGAACTTATGTCTTCTTGCAGTATGTATGATTTGATTCATAGGCTTATTTCATAAGTTTCTTTGCCTATTAAGAGAAAAAGATATTTTGGAAAAAAATAAAGGAACAAAAAATATAAAAACATTGCCATAATACTCACTAGGCCTTTAAAGAAAACTTCACAGATGCTGACAGCTGTGTGAAAATAGTTTGTCCTCAAAGACAGAAAAGCTAAACAAATATTATGAAAATAAAAGCTGTGAAACATCAGTGGTGGTTTTCCATAAGTTAACTAATTGTATGCCTGTGTGTTCATGTTTTGTTCTGTTTCCTTTTCAACTATTAGTGACTCATATCTGAACAGCACAGCGAATATGTATTCATTTCTCCTGTAAATTCTTGTTTGGTCCTCTAATGAAGTAATTAGCGTGAACATGTCATACCACCAGGAAAGCTGGCAAATACAAATCAAATGTGTTTTTGATGTTGAGCCTCCAGGAATCCTCCCTGAGCTCAACGTGTGCATGGAGGTTAAGCCATCAAACTCTATCCCTGAAAATCCTACCTTTAAAGCTTTTGGATCACATGTAGGGTTTTATGGCCAGGTGCAATTAATGAGAGTGTAGAAACTTGCAGGAAAAACTCAAGCAAAGAGAAGGAACATGAAACAAGTAAGTTCAAAAACACTTAACCTCTTCCCTGCTAGAGTGTTACTTTTCATCCTGTATTGATGCTACTTTAAACAGATGCTGCATTTGAAACTTGCTGGCAGCACAGAAGGTACTTTGTCATTTCCCATGTTGCAGCAAAAGAGCTAAACTTTAAGAAATATGACAAATGGTAAAAAAATACTCTACAATGGAACAAGATCTCCATGGGATAGAACCACTGGAAAAAATTTTTTGAACACTACAATATTTAGACAGTCGCTTTAAGCAGTATAAGACATCAGCCATGCTTCTGTGTGTGTGCTGCAGCCTAACACATGATATCCATCACCATCCTCTTCCAGCTCTGGCTCACAGCAGTACAGACATCCCCCAGCTTTCTCTGCTCCTTCTTGTGCGACTCTTCAGCAGCAGATTGTTACCCTCCATGCTCTCCTCCCTAGAAAGGTCCAGCGACGCTGGCAGTAAGAGGACAAACGAGTTGCAGCCTCCCATTGTCATTGCTTGGTACAGTGAATGTTTTGTAAAGTATGACAGAGAGTGTCGGTTCCCCTTTAACATCGTGGCTGAGTCCAGTCCTGATGGCCTTTGAACTGGGAGAAGTAGGACACTGGGAAGCTGCCTTTGCCCATTTGCCATTGTGTGCCTGGACATGAGGTCAGAAGGAAAGCATGTGGAAAGGCCTCAGCATGCAGGGAAGGAGCATTTTGCACTCTCATTTGCCCCTGCGCAGGCAGAGCCCAAATCGTGGGCCAACCTGCTGCTCTTTAAATACAGACTGTCCTCAGTTAAACCTGCCAAGACACTACAGGTCTACCTATTCTTTCCTTTACAGCAACATAACACTGCTGAGTTCAACAAATCAAGTGAGAAAAATGAGATCCAGTTTGTCTACACTGTTATTTGTCAATGGCTATAAACCACAAGTGACTGCAGATTGCATCTGTCAGCATGTAAACATGATTTCAGCTGGTATTAGTCATGGCAATGTGGCTTATTTAAAGCGTTACATATATCACAGTTACCATTGAGCATTCACCACCGCAAAGATGCTGGTGGTGATACGGGCTTGACAGCAGTAATTACATTCTTTGCCTCTGGGGAGAGAACAGGGTGGGCAGTCTCTTCTGATCCGCTGGCTGTGGTTTCTCTTTAGGTGGACCAGGAGAAGGTGCTGCAGAGGAGATTCTTGGAGCCGTGTACCCTGTCCCGACCACAAGCAAAGCAAGCACATGTTTTTCATAGCGCCGCTAGCCTGCTACTCCCTTCATTCTTGCGGAGTGTGGCGCTCCGACAGTACCGACAACCATCACTGCTTAGCCAGTAGGAGAATATATCACTGCTGAGCCAGCTGCCTGGAAATGTTAATGCTGCTCTGTGGTTTCTTCAGGACTCTGGGCCAGCGTTTACCTCATCAGATGTATCTTTCCTTTGCTGTCCTATCCCAGCCTGCACTCTATTCTCAGTGTAATCTATTTTCCATGAATGACAAGCTTGGGGGTCCCCAAAGGTAGTTAAAGGAAAGCAGGATGCAAAATGAAACACAGAGAGTATATGGGGAAAAAAGGGGCAAAAGAAATGAAAAATATACCCACTGCCGATGTGAGAAAACCTGACCCCAGCGGAGGAGAACAGGCACGGGGGCCAGGAGAGGAGCACAGCAGGACCGAGGAGGAGGCCTGGGGAGGGGTGAAAAGGCGAGGACTGCGATTCCAGCTGAAGCTGATGTGACTGCAGAGGAACTGAAGCTGAATAAATGTACAGAATCTACAGACGCAAAAATAGAGTCCTGTACCCATGTTTTTCCACAGAGACACTAGTATCATCCTTGTTTCACAAATGGAGAAAAAAAATGTTTAAGTTATTTGCCTTTGGCAGGTTTGAAGCCCAGGTTCCTCCAGCCTGCAGGCACAGACATAACCAAGAGATTTCTATTATGTGTATTACCTTCAAGGGACTTGGGGAACATTGATTAAAGTGACTTTAACTGTGCAAGACCCAAAATTCAGATACCAGATGGGGTGGAAGGTCTCTCCGGATCAAACCTTAGCTCTGATCTCCAATCTGCTTTCTTTGCTTCCTTTAAAATAAAAAAAATACAGTGCTAAAAATGTATGAAAGGAAGCAGAGGAAGGCTAGTCTTGGCTATTTCCCTGTACGTATGTTATTTTGTGTTATTAGGCCCACCCTGTGAAGCAGTTGAAGGGTCAATAAATATAGAGCTTACTGGGATTACACGAACATTACGTCCACTCCGTGGCTTCTGACAGATGCACACACTATTTACCATGGCTATCAATGTGTACTTTGCCTTCAACAATGGAAAAAACTATGGCTAGTTCTCAATCTGTCAGCCTGACTCTCCTGTTTAGTCAGGTGGTCTGCGAACCTTGCACATAACAGCGTGCCCCTCCATGGTGCACAACCCACTGCCCGTTCCCTTGTGACAATACAAGTGTTGGTAATAAGCTTCCCATTCATAATCAAACACAGCCATTTGATGAGGCTAATCAGCTGACTAACCTTTCCCATTTTTAATTTTTCAGAGTTTGTGGAGGGTGTTGCACAAGCTCCTGTCAGAAATGTGACAAAGAAGGAAAGGGAGATCATGTATACAGTATGAAGCAAACACCATCTCACTGCTTTTCCAGTATATACTCATACCTTTGTGCTACTGTAATGGTACCTTGAAAACGGACCTTAATTTTGTAATGATATATGGCAATCGTTCTTTCCTGACAAGCAACCACAACTGTGGTTGGTAAGCCTCTATTTGAAAACAGAAAAGCTATATAGTCCTTACAGTAATTAAGTCTCTAAGGGTTTTCTCTTCCTACTGCAACTCCAAAAGAGAACTGGCTTCAAAACACTTCTTAAATATTTCAACTGTGTATTAGTAAGGGTATTTCTCAGTAAGGGCTGAGGAGTCAGAATACGGGGATATCGATTACACCCTCTTTTAGCTTTCCACAGGAGGTTTCCAAGGAGGTGGCTAACTAGAACGGAACAGACAACCACATTTGTGCTGAATAGCTAGAAAGCAAAGGAAACCCTTTATGTGGTTTATAAAAAGTTTTGCGAATTGTGGAAAAGATATGTAATGTTTCTGCTGAAAAATGCCTTCATAATTATCTATATGTTCTTTATTTCATTCCAAGAATTTTCAGCAAAGAATGTTTTTCTTGAGACTTTCATAAATATATAAATAACTGGCAGCAATACTGTCATGACATACATTTATAAATGAGCTTACTACTACACAGCTGCTCTGAACACTGCATGTATTACATGTAAATAATTAATTTTCCACCTTTGACAGGTGGAGTTATAAAAATAAGTAAATTAAATAATGTTGTTTTAAGGGGGGGGGGTTGTTTTCGGGTTTTTTTGAGAGAATCACACTAAACCCTTCCACAGACACCTTCGGGCTTGCACAACATACAGCCCCATATGTGTTCACTTTTCAGAACTACTTCCAGACACAGAAAGAAGCAGATGTGGAGTGGCCATTGCCTTGGGATTTTGACCTGCAGCATAGGGACATCACTTTTATTACCCTTCACTTTCTGCTGATCATGCATCAGTTCCCTTGACAACTTCTCTTTTCTTACGCATGCCTACTCATGTCAGAACTGATGCTATCTGGTAATTACACTCGCCTTCAGATTCCCTTCAAGATCAGATAAACATTTGCTTTACTTTTGCCTTTCAGTTCACTGCGTGCTTTGGATAAAGCTGGGTATAGAGGTATTAAAATACCGGGGCAAAGCCTGCTGTCACATGAGTTTGATCCAAAGTCCTTTGAAGTCATTCATAAACAGTGGTTCCCAATTATTGCTTTTGGGCTTTGGATCCACCCATGGCTTTCCTCTCCAACAAGAAGCATAAGTATTAAAAAGTTTTCAAAAGATTCCTCTGATGGGATTACCAGTTTGATTTCCTGAATAGTGCTCTCTGAAGATTCAGATAAGCATGTCACCACTTTAAAGCTCTCCCTATCACCTCAGGTCAGAATTAAAGCTCCTCTGCAGTCACAGTGCTCAAAGTTTCACAAACAGTGGATAATTTCAGCCTTACAACTGTGCTGCCCTTTGGTCTCTCCCAGGTGAAAAAGAATACGCTTTCTTGATTCCAATACTAGAATCGTCTGATGCTTTTGAAAACTTAGTCTTCTTCATTGCAATGATTTGAATTCTGGTGCAATATTACTGGAGCAGTCTTGGCATCATTTCATACTGCAAAGAGGGCTCTTTGACAATTGTTCATTTGCTAGGGCCATCTTCTCTTTCTAACCCAGCATGTTTCTTCCCAGTAGACAGATAGTTTATATCTGAAAGGTATCATCTTAATGGGGATCCTAAATTTTGTATCCACAGTCGTGGACAGCAGTGACTGGTCATAGAAACACCACCTATAGCAGCTAGACACACACACACATATATAACACATGCAACTAATTGTTTACACACCTAATTTCTTTTCCCACAAAGTTTAGCCCCCCTAAGATATTTGGCTCTAAAAACTTGAATTGTCTTTGGAATACTGTATAAAGGACTAGAGGATTCAGTAGACAATTCTGTAATATTTGGCTCTGAATCTGAAATGCTACTATAATCTAAGGAACATTTTAGTTTTGTAGGACAAAATCTTCACACCTTCACTCAGGACTCAGTCTGCTGAATTCAAGTATGATGCCCTACAATGAAGTATCATGTTTCCTTTTAAAACTAAACCCTAGGAAACGCTGCACTGAGTCTGCATGACATGCAGGAATATATTAGAACTAACGGAGCAGAATATTTGGCAATAGCAGAGGATTTTCAAATTTTAACCCCTGTGCTTTGCTGAGCTGATGCAATCAAGGAACAGCTTCTTCCAGCTCTAGCTGAACACTGTGTTTGGATTTTGTTTGTTTGTCTTCCTTCTTTGGGAAGTCCTCTTCTCTGAGAATAAGCAGAGTAACCAGAGCCACTGATGGGGCAGAGCAAGAAGGCAGGCTCCCTGGGCAGTCCTCTGAGCAATACTGAAAGTGTATATACTGTAGCTTCCCCCAGCCAGTTGCTACTGTCACCTGGGAATTTGAATAAGTCAGAAAGCAAAATATAACTACAGTTTGACCAAAAGTATTACTTAGATGCTCTGTATTTCCTGATTCTGTCTGGAAAGAAATGTGACAAATGTCCTAAAGAAATGTGACAGCCTGGGACAGACTTCTAGTTCTGCTTTTACACTTGGGAAGTTACCCTGGATGCACGCATGCATGTACAAATCATAGAATCATAGAATCATAGGCTGGAAAAGGCCTCTAAGATCATAAAGTCCAACCATCAACCCAAAACCACCATGCCTGCTAAACCATCTCCCGAAGTGCCATATCTACACATTTTTTAAACACCTCCGGTGACGGTGACTCAACCACCTCCCTGGACAGCTTATTCCAATGCCTGACCACTCTTTCAGTAATGAATTTTCTCCTAATATCCAGTCTAAACCTCCCCTGATGTAACTTGAGGCCATTTCCTCTCATCCTATCACTAGTTACCCGGGAGAAGAGACCAACACCTGCCTCACTACAACCTCCTTTCAGGTAGTTGTAGAGAGCAATAAGGTCCCCCCTCAGCCTCCTCTTCTCCAGACTGAACAGCCCCAGTTCCCTCAGCTGCTCCTCATGAGACTTGTTCTCCAGACCCTTTGCCAGCTGTGTTGCCGTGATAGCTCAGCACCTTGGTGCATCCAGTGTAGCCCTGGCTGTAGAAGGCCCAGGCTGTGAATGCAGGATCAGTGTGACTGGCAGAGGCTTTGTGTGAGCTGCGTGGAGTCTCAGCAGAGGTCTACTAGCTGCCAGGGCAGGTTGGGCTTCAGAAGCAGCTGATGAGCCCCACTGGACGTGGGCTGGCTGTGTGTGTGTGGGGCTGGCTCAGGTGCCCCTGCACCCAAAACAGTGTGAGTGAACCTCAGTGGCTTTGCGCAGACCCAGCTGAAGTCTGGCATGGCTAGACCTCGTCTGGGGCTCGTGAGCCATGGGCCAGTCCGTGCAGAGGAGCTGAGCTGAGAGCTAACGCCTCTACCCCTTCGGGTAAACCCCGCGAGGGTTTCCTAGCTCAGGCACAGCACAGTCCTCCTGCGCTGGTGGAGGTGCTTGGCCCAAGTTCACAAGCTGTCCCACAAAGCGGAGAGCTGCTACGTGTGGTGCACAGACCTAGGGACAGTTCCACAGGAATTAAGTTGGGTTCATCAGCGTGGGGCAGACCCTCACCCATCACAGCAGAGCTGTTGCCCAGTTCTCCTGCGGTGTGCTCCAGGTGCTGGTATCATTTAGGCTTTTCTATTTTGGGCAGTATCCGTACGCCGTAATACTTGGCAGGATGCTCTCACCCGGTTGTACTCTGTATGAACAATGAAGTACTGGTAGTGACTTCAAAAACTTTGACCATGACAGTGACTAAACAGTGCTAGCTGACTGTAACATTACCATCCTTTAAAACACCTTGCACCCTGATTGCTTTTTTTCTGAAATACTTTAAGGATGTGTAGTTGATAACAGACCAGACTTAACTGGTGTGTAATGCTGAGCAGCTGTGACAGCACTGAGTGCTACATGGAAGGTGACTTCAGGAGCACTGCTCTAAGGTGCCATGAGGATCGGTGCTGGCCTGGCTTGCTGGGGAAACGCTTGCAGCTCGAGTCCAGAAAGAAATGCGATATGGTTTATTCCCAACTGACTTTCAGCTAGTGAAGTGAAATTTTAGGGAGAACTCGGTGGAGTTGTCTTTTGTCTTTGAGCTGCGAGCTTTTGATGAAGTTGTAGCACATGTTTTGTTTTGTCTGTTCCAATACATGGAAAAGTGCAGTGACTTTGGCCATAAAGCCTGCTTGATTTTCAGATCTGTTCTGGATGCTTTTGGTAAATAAACTGTATCAGGAGCAGGAGGAAAGCTGAGCATGCTGTTAAAAGAAAACGAAGTGAACGTTAAAGATAGGTGTGCCACAGAAAGTCCAGGTGTGCAAACAATTTGTTCACTCGGTATGTTAGCATGTGAGACAACATGTTTCTTTTGCATGAAGCCCAGAGGAACAGCACTGCGCTGGTGACTCTTACAAAGAGTTTAAAAACTGTTGGGGGGAAGTTTTGTGAGAATATGCAGTTAGCTGCAGAACTGATTTCCCCTGGTTCTGAGCCATAACAGATTGTAAATAGTCAAGGAGAAAAATCTGTAGAGAGCTTGAAGATTATTCTGTCCATTAACCTTCTCAAACATAGCTGCAGTAAAAATGAGGTGTTGTCAGATACATTTACTAATGTTTTCCTGTTGCAGAGAACTATCTGGCTTAAGTTGTGCTGCTGCAGCTATACAGGCATTATTAAAGTGGTATCCCCCCCTAGTGTAGATACAGCTGTATTGGAATGGAAGTGCTCATATCTTCAGAGTTTATTTCTGACTTTTTTGGATAATTTGTAGTTCTATTAGACGAGCTCCTTGGAATAAACACAGCTGTTATAATATAGCAGGTTTTTTTGGCAAAACAGGTTTTTTTGGGGTGGTAAAACAGTTAAAATGGTCTCTTTCTAGAACACAAATTTCAAATTGAAAAATCTAAACAAAAGAACGAAGTTGTGGGTGAGGTTCCCTGTAGACGGGATGTGCTACGTGCAGTGAAGCCGTGGTGACTGACCTTTGCTCAGCCTGTGTTGGCTATTCTTGTGGTCTTCGCTGAGCAGTATCGTCATCACTTTAAGGGTGCCTGAATTCTAGCAAAGTTGTTTGGTGTTAGCAGTTTATTGTCTCAAGAAAAATTAAATTGGAACATGACGAAGAAGACTCAGTTGCTAATGTATCAGTATTGTGGAAGATTCTGCTGATGTTACGTCTGGTGTTTTTTTGTTTTTCTTCTAGAAAAGCATGCTTGCCTTACGGCAGCTCATGCCCAATGCTCAGAGCTTTATCCAGCAGTGTATGCAGCAGCCAGCTCCAACCCAAGAAGCTGTTTCCACTTGTACCTCTGCAGCACCAGCTCTTTCAATAGCAGTGGCAACCTCGGCTGTAGCAACAACTTCTCTTCCAGTTGTAAAACCAGTGTCTGCGTCTGTAACAGTCACAGCCTCTCCGGTTATAAAGCCAGTCCTTGTCAGTGCGTCGACGACAGCTTCTCTGCAGACGGTGAGGCCGGTTCCTGCCTCTGCAGTGGTGACAGCATCTCTTCGTCCTGCCACTTCAGCCCTCACCACAACAGTAGCAACGTCAGGGCTGACTGCTATCCAAACTGTCAAGCCAGTCTTCACCTCTGCGGTAGTAGCATCTTCTCTCCAGTCTGCAAAGCCACTGCTGGTCTCCACAGTGGCACCTTCAGCAACAACCCCTCTCCACCCTCTGAAACCAGTCATTGGAACCCCAATCAGTATTAAAATCTCGCAGCCGAACTCCATCGTTGGGCAGTCAGTGGGTGCTCAGCAGGTGGTTAAAGTGAAACAGTTGGTAAGATGAATTTCTCTGCTTCTCTGTTTCTCTGTAACAGGGCTTCTTTACTCTTACCGTTTTGTAAAGAGGATACCAGTTTGGATCTGTGGTCTTTGTTTTTTTAACATATGAAGCTAGTCTATCAAGACCTAATCAGTTATGTTTGTCGTAGTTAGGAATGTTAAGCCCTTGCAGAAAAGGTGAATCTAAATCCGAGCTGTAAGCTTGGTCTCTTGCAAGACACCGTTCAACCAGACTGAACATCCAGCTTGAGACACAGGGGAACAGGAGTTCAGACCTTTGCTGTGCATGCAGCCAGGCCAGGTTGGAATCTGAAAGAAAAGGCAAGAAATGCTAGTGTCAGAAACAGAAACTGCTGATGGGATGCTTATGTTAATTACTATTAGATGCCCTGTTAGGGCTGTGCCTCACCTAGCCACCAGGGATTCCAGTCTCTCTACCTTGGGAGTTCCTGCCCTGGATACTTTGCAGGCACGGGTGGCGTGATGATATTTAGTGATACATTAACTGAAACCTACAAACTAACTCAAGGAGCTTTTCGGAGCAAAGTTCTGACCTCCAAATTTACGAAGACATGTTAATTACAAAGTCATCCAAAAGTGAGCTTTTTCTGTCGGGCCTCATTAGCTAACAAATTCCAGGAGGAATAAATGTCTTATTAAAACAGTACCCTCAAAAGCCATGTGTTAACATTTTTTTCTTGGCACAGGTTAACTTCCTGCTAATGTTAATGTTAAATACCAGCAAACTGTGAGTCACAGGTATACCTGAAAGAGCAACGTTGTGAAATATGTTAGGTTTGGTTTATGGGTGTTTGAGATACTGAGGAGTATGCTGTCTGACTGGTCTACCTGAAAATAATGTTCTCAAGTGTTTTGAGAGAATAGTCTCCCTTTGGCAGATAAAGAACTTGATTCTTCAATAGGACTTGCTTGTAAAGATTTTTTCCTTAAGAAGAGGGGAAAGCATTAGACTTCCTATGAAGCCAGATTTACTTTCCACAGGTGTAGTAGGGCATCCAGTGTGTGGATTTCCTTTGTAGTTTGTTTAGTGTGTATACTTTATTTAACAGTATTCAGACCCTTGAAATGTTTGGGTTTTTTTGATTTTCTTTCTTTCGAAGTGCATAAGGTGGATGTAATACAAGAATCCTGCATTCTAAATAAAGAGCTTATGCTACCAGCTTTTCACTTTTTCAGATTTGCTTAAAAAGAACAAAGCAGTCAACTATATGGAGGGGGTGAAGGGTCGCTTTTATGAGTGGGTTTGTTTTAAAAACAGTTATGAAGCATATGCACTAACAGTCTTCGATAGTAGTAGCTAAAGCCAAATTGGAAAAGGAGTTGATACTCTTACTGTCTGTAAGGACTAAATCTGAAATTTCAGCCAGAAGAAAATGAGGGCTTCTGAGGTTGTACAAGGGGTGGAGAACAGTTTGTTGGCTACACAGCAAGCCATGTAATCCAGGGGAAAGGCTGACCATCTGTACAAATAGACAAGGAAGCTTAACTCTACACTGGGGACTCGAAGCACTTGTTGAGTATGATATTGGTGAACTCAAGAAATGACTTCTGCCTCCTTTCCTACTGCTCTATGGCAGCCTGTTGAGATTGCTTTTCTGCACTGTGCCTTACAAGCATTGAATTTCATGCAAAACATGTTTTTATCCTTATTTGGGTAGATCTCAGGCACAGTGATGAAAATACTTGCTCTTCAAAATACTTACTTAGTTTTGGTCTTGCCAGTTGAAGGACTGAGTTGACCGCTTCGCAGCTTAGCCGTTATCAGGAGCTTGGTGTTAGTTCAGACAACCTATTAGTGCAAACAGCAAGTTAGTAGAAGCGGCTGCATCTTCTAGGGCTTCCCTGGTGCATTTCCTCGAAAGGACAGAGGGTCTGTTTTCCTCCCACAAGAAAACAAATCTGGACCTCCCCTCCCTAAACAGAAGGGTCCTGCTGCCAGCTGAAAGGAAGCAAATGCCAGCTGTGCAAATCTGTCCATACAATGCTGCCAGCAATTTCTTTCCCTTTCCAGCCTGCAGGATTGTCTGATGCCATACACTCCCTCTGCATGCCCATTTCTAATTTAGGTCTCTTGCGCTTGGGAATGTAAAGCGAACTTTCATGTGCCAGCTTCAGTGTAATGTTGGTGCTGCTTAAGAATGAAGCACTGCAGTATTTCAGTATCAAAACTGTGACCGGAGTGCTGCAACGTGTAACTCTCTTCTGTGGCATGATTCTTGAAACTCTGGGTTTGTGTGGTGGGCACCGAGGGACCTGTTCTGCAGGGTTGCTACTGGAGCTGGTCACACATCTGGGCTGAGAGCTGCATGTTGGTCAAGGTTCCCCCTCCCAGTGACTTTCCCAAGACAGCCTCATTTAAGGGCATTGGCATGCACAGAAGTTTCATCTTGGAAGGAAAGCTTGTCTTGCTGTAGTGTTGCTTTGTCTCTTGTTAGAGCACAATAAATGAAAATTTGCCTTACCAACCACTGACTTCCAATGGTGAGAAAGCTGCTTGCGACAACTTCATGTTAAGCATGAAGAGCAAAAGTTTTATGGTGTAGTCCCCACAGTTACCAGTGAGATGTGCTCCTTGGACATTGCCAGTGATTGAAGCAAGGAGTGAAGTACTTGTGCTGTTCCAACCCCTTGTTCTTAGTGAGGAGTTGTTCATGTCGAGTCCCCTCGGAGCTGAGCTTTCTTGAGCAGAGAATCTCCTCTGTTATTTTTCAAGAGGTTTTTTTGTCTTGGATGTGTGCTTTTGCATTCAGCTGGTGAACAATACTGCTTGTAGTGTGTGGTGATACCTTACCATCTCTCTGCTGATCTCCGAACTTTGCTTTATGAATACAAAGCAGGTTCAAGTAAGGCTAGTCAAAGACTCTCCAGGCAGCTGTCCCTATGCTGTCAGCTGGATGTTACACTGCATTATAATTTTTTTTCTTACTTAAGAGTATTGGTGCTTCTTATTCTGATGTCTCTGTCAGGCTACTTAACAGGGCAAAAAGGAACTGTCCCTTTTCTTTATTACTTCTTGCTGCTAACCTGAAGAGGCAATAGCTCTTCTTAATACTTTTTCCTGGCATTAGATCCTTGCCAAAGTTCCTAGGATTGTTGCCCTGTTCTGTTACAAGTCCCAAGGACTTCCAGCTTTTGTTAGTCTAGCAGCTAAAATAGTAAACACAAAGTCAGCTTTACTGCCAACACATCCTTTCTGTTTCTCATTGATCTAGTCTGCTCAGTTACTTGACTGACTTCCCAATCTCCACCTAGGCTATTGATTTAACATTGGCTGTCTCGTTCTTTTTGTCTGCTACACCTTCATCTTGAATGCTGATGTTTCCTCCTGTGCTGTTTCAGTGTTCTGCGTGCTGGATATGAAGCATCATTCTCGCTGGTGGTAGGGAGGATCTCTAGGTGTGTGTCAGTGTGGGTGCTGACAGAGCCTGCGGGTAGTTCATGCACGCTGGTCAGTGGTTCAGTAATTATCTGAACATACAAATGAAGCTGTTGACGTTATTTTCAACTTCCGGTGTATGGAAGCTGGATCTTTCAGAAAGAGCAAATTACGTTTTCATAAACATGTAGAAGCAAATGTTTATGTGCGTACCAGTTCGTGAGGCAGTGCTGCATGTGTGAGCCTTGACTCTGTCTGCAGTTTGACCCTGTGCTCCCGTGGTTCCTTCCTCTGCATGAAAAGCTGGGAGATGTGCATCTTACATTTCTTCTCAAGAACTGCCTGTTCCTTGTCTGGTTTTCAAACACCACCTTCAGCTCAGTTGTTGTAGGTTACTGCTGCTATGCCAAACTGTGATGCTGTTAGCAGGTTAATATGGGGGTGGGTGGGGTATGTCTTGACTATTTGATATGCGAAGTACTTCTTTTTATGAATGTGTTATACTGATGATGTTTACTGATAAATCTGAAGTTAGATGACAGAAAGAGACAGTCTGATTTCTGAAGTATAATAAATGTCAATTCTTTGTTTAATTAAACTTGTGCAGTGTTGCTGTACAAGCACTCTTTAGACTTTCTGAAGTAAGATTAAAAGATGTAGAGGAGAAAAAGTGGTTTCCTTATGCTGAAAATTCCTTCATAGTAGCTTTTTGCTGCTGGAAAAGTAGGATTCAGTCTGAAGGTGCTGATAATCTTGCGCTTTGGTTAAAAGCATGTCTTTCTACTACTTGTAATCAAGAACTTTTCCAAAGGATGTATCAAAAGTTACAGCCCACATCCTGCTAGCTAGGAGGCTTAGAAATGAGGCTTTTAGGGGTGCTGCAATGTTATTACTTTTTTGCATTTTAATAGCTACCCCTGAAGAGGAAGAATTAGTATTCATGGGCTGTGCCTGTAGGTAGGTGTGTGCCGTGGTGACATCCTGCTGTCTGGTTTTGTTTCTTTCGAGCGCCACTTTAAACAAAACTATCAACCCCCTTCCTTTTTACCCTTCAGCAGCGTACTGATGGTTTTGTGTAGAGACTCTGCTCGCTATAGGTGTTGCTAGTTGGTACTTGATGTTCCTGCTCGCTGATGTGTTCAGTGTGCTTTTGCTTAACACTTTGAAACTCAGCATCCAAATTTACAATTGTTGTTGCAGCTCCAAAAATGCGGTAGTAACTCTATAGTGTGTACTCTTAATTCTTGACAGGCAAAGGATTTCGTGCAAGACTTCTACCTCTTTGTTTTGGTGTTGTTTTTAACGAGGTGTATGTGATACCTATGCTTTTGAACTTGTTGGCAGGCAGACTCAATATTCAATTGTTAGTCAGTTAAGTGAGAGTTGCGGAGAAGAAAGCCTCTTCGTGTAATGGACTGTGTACTACTCGGTGGAACTCTTACAATATAGTTCTCAATAGCATGTAGGGGTGAAGTGTCTGTTGGAGCTCACTGAATGAGCTGGAGCTTAAAGCTCACCACCAGTTGTTAAGACTTTGTTTCTTGTCATGAAGTAAAAAAAAAATTTATTTTTTTTTTCCTGAGCATGCTATTTGCTTTAAACTGAAAGCTAGACATGCATGCATGCCCAGTGGCACTTCTGGCTGGCTGAACATGTTGATGCTGTTTACTTCTCTCTGTGTTTAGCCTTCTCACTCTTGCTTTTGGATATTCCACTTCCAGGTAGTCCAGCAACCATCAGGAACTGTTGTAAAGCAAGTATCCACACTCCCGCAACCCTCAGCGCTGACCCTGCAGACATCTGCTGAGAAAAGGATGCCGCTGAATACGCTTGTTCAAACTAGCCAATTTCCTGCAGGTACAGTGGAACCTCTTTAATAGAGAAGGGAGAGGACTACTGAGGTATAGAAATGAGTGCAGGCTGCTGGTAGATTGTAGGGATGTAAGAAGGTGGTTGTCTTATCGGGAGCAACCAGCTCTGTGTGAGAAGTTGAATGTTTTTACTGTCTGCTTGGAGTTCTGATAAGAAACTCAGTGCCATGTCTACTTCTAACACCTGTTAAAAGCATGTCAATCAAACATTTTTACTTGTTAAAATACTGTGAGTAAGCTCCTTGCAGTAAAATTCCTTTAAACCGTGATGCTTTTGAGAATCGCTTTGTGAGACTTTGCTTTTTCTTTCAGCAGATTCAGGCTGATGCATAATGTGAGTTTCCTGACCAGCTAGTTTTCATGAAAACCTTTCATTGGTCAGCACAGAGGAGGGTGTTTGCGAACATGTAGGGCTTTTGGCCATACAGAACGTCCGGAATGCAAGAGACTAGAGCATCTGGTTTTCAGTTGGACTTGATCAGTTGTTATTGAGTCTGCAGGAGCCTTTGCTAGAAGTGTGCAGTGATTAAACAGTTGTCTTAGCATTTTGCTTTCTGCTATGGCTTGTTCTTTATTTTGTTTTAGGTTCCATTCTGAAACAAATTACCCTGCCAGGAAATAAAATTCTGTCGCTTCAAGCATCTCCTCTTCAGAAGGCTAAAATAAAAGAGAATGGAGCAACATCCTTCAGGTAAAAATAAACAATATCAGAAGTTTACTATAGGAAGGAACAAAAGGAACAGACAGCAAGGATAGAGGTGGGAACAGAGCCCAGATAAAAGCAATTTTCTTTAGAGACTTGTTTGACAGGTGGTTTTCATGTTAGAATACTAGCTGGCAAGGGGGAACCCAAAAATTTTGACCTCGTAGCAGATGTTTGTTATTCTTAATATGAGAAAACTGTCCTGATGAGGTTGGATTTTCATCATGCTACCGCAGGAGTGTAATTATACAAACAGTGTGCATCAATATGTATCAGTTTTTTGCTTGTAGAGGAGGCATGTTGATCTCCATTCTGTGAGCGCTATTAGCTAATCTAAAGCAAAGTTACCATGTATTACAGGCCCTCCATAGAATTAAAGCAGATATGCCCTGTATTTTTCACAGACCACCAGACAGCATTGAACTGTTATTTGGACTGACTGGTAACCTGTCTAAAGCTCTCTGCTGTATTATGAAATCTTTTATTAGTTCCTCTTACGAGCTTGTTCCTGTATGTAGAGGTGAAAGTCTTTGACTGTGCCTCTAATTATGGCTTCTGGCATATTCTCTAGGCCTTTAGATTACAAGAATGCTTAAAGCTTTTAGTTCTGGTAACTGATGAACTTTTCAAAGGCAGAAATTACATTTGTATCTCCAAATGTGATGCTGAAACAGAGGTACAGACTGCTGTAAGCAGTATTGGTCTTACAACCTTAAGGCATCTTGAAGTTACTCTTCCAGGGATAAAAGCAGACATGACAGCTTTGTCATCTTGACCATTTGACTTCTCATCTCTTGAAAGCTACAGCTTTGTGTGCACTGATATAGACAGAGAGCTGTTGTTATTTACAGTAACTTAGTGTACACTGGACACTTAAAACGTTGGTAGCCAGAAGATGGAACGGAAAGCTGACGTTAACAGCTCTGTTCAGCTCCTTCAAGCTCTTATGAAATATGCTTCAGAATATAATTTGGGATGTCTCTCCTGCCTGACCTTCCTAAAGAGCCTTCACTTCCAGCACTCCAGTCACAGGAGCCATCCCACCACATCTCCATGATGCCAGGGAGCTCATAGCCCTGCAGGCGTGCGCGTGTCTCTGACTCCTCTCATTTATTCCCCAATCTGTGTGCGTTTGCACAGAGGTGTTTCAGTTGGGGCTCCGATGGAGCCGACTTACTGGCTGGAGTTCCTCTGTGCTGCCCTTGAGGTGCTCTCCTGCTGACCTGGGATCCTTCTCCAGGCTCTGGTCATCTACTGCTGGCCCTGGCATCAGACTGGTAGCAGTGGGATGGATTGAGGTCCCCCTCCCCCGGCATCTGTAGTTTAAAGCCCTCTTCACCAGCTTGGCAAGGCTCTGACCAGAGATGCTTTTCCCTTTCTCTGTTGGATGGACCCTGTCAGCCCCCAGTAGAACAGGTTTCTCATCTTTCCCGTAGTCTAAATATGGTTGTCAAAGTAGCATAAATCCATGATAATTCAGATTTGAAATCTCTAGCTCACCTTACATTTTTCTAGTAAGTCTCTTCTCTGAAGGATTTATCTCTTTGGATACATCTTTGGTGCTTCTCCTATTCACCAGTATAACCAAACTTTCTGACTTTAAAAACTACGTATCCTGGGCAGCATGTATGTGAACTTTTGGCTTCCCTAGGTCAAGTATCTGTGTTCTCCAAGCTCCACAAAATGTTAATCTGGCCTGGGCAAAAGATGTGCCTTGCTCTCTTCTGTCCTGGCTTCTGTTCTTCCCAGCAGAGCTGTTCTTTGACCTGGGATCCATCAATTAGCTGAGCATTTGTGAGACAGAGAAGCACCATGGTCCCCTTTCAGGTTTTGTGATGAGATTTGTAATAGACAAAGAGCATATCTTGTAACTGATGTGATTGTGCCTTCTCGTTGCAGTATGTCATCAAGCCTGACTGCTGTTGTGTGTCTAGGTTAGGTTAGGAATCCAGAGCATGATATTCACTAAGCTGTACTTAATAAGCTGCAATTTGACCTTGTCTGCACTTTAATGGGCTGTTTTGGTTGCTTGATTTAAGTAGTAGGAAAAAAGGTGATCCCCACCCACCAATTAAAAAAAAAAATTTCTAGAAATGAGAAGGTTTCAGCGAAGCATGGGTGTCACTGGCACTTGATTGCACCGTGGCATGTATTGTAAAGGGTAGGCTCTTTTAAAAGCATCAAGATTTTTATAAACTGCTCTACATACTTCTGTAAAGTGTATGCTAGAGCACCTCAGAAAAATTAAGACATGTATTTGCATCTTCAAATATTGGGGTTTTTTGCATCTATTCTATTTAATAGAGTTGTTCTCCAAAGCACATACAACTCTGACTTGTGTGTTTTGCCTGGAAGGTACCAGTGATCTCAACTGGCAAACAGGAGCGAGACAGCAGAGTGGAGAACATCTGGGCAGCTGCTCCTCCTGCCCCATGGTGGTGGGGAGCGCTGGTGGTTCTTGCTCTGCTGGAATTGTTCTGTCACATGCAGTTGCCTGTGGTGGTGTGTGGAGGTTTGGGTTACATGTGCCTTTCTAGTTTTCACTTTGACTGTTACATAAAATGGAGTAAAGATGGATTGAGAAGAGATGTGCGTTGGTCAAACACCAGAGGGTGCCACAGACTCACTTTTCAGCCGGTACAGGAAAACTCATAGATGAGAGGTGCATCTGCATTGCTTGGGCTTCTTTTCCAGTGGAATATTCAGTATAAATGTCAAACCTGACTTCATGCAGGGTAATGCTCAGAACTGTGTTCTATTTTCCCTCTTGTCCTGATAGCTTAAATCACTGGAGGCTTATAACGGCTGGGAGAGTTTTTCTTGTTGATTTCTGGGTGTGACATGATCAAATGCAAAAAGCATTACAGGAAGAGGTGTAGAAGGGCTTTACGGAGGGATTGCTGAGGATGAAAGGAAGTCCGTATCCAACAGAAAGGGTCTGCATGTATACTCTGGAATATTTTAAATTTATCACTTTAATAGAATGATTTTTATATCTTATTCGAAGTACATGATACCTCACTTAAAATGACTGAGGTTTGTTTGACCAGCAAAGAAAAAAGAATAGAAGAAGTGCAAACTTAACATGGCTTCTGAAACTTACATTAATCTTTAGTGAGCACTACTGCTAAGGAAAAGTAATGATGGTTTCTTTGGGTTAAATATAATAAGTGCAGCAGTGTTTTCATATATGCAAATTAATCTTTCATCAAGGCTAGTGACTGGGTGACTTATTGCAAGCTTATATCCCAAAGTGGAGAAGCTAGAACTGGTCCTTAAAAACAGTACAGGTAGAGGTGTCTACTTGCATACAAGCTCTTGTCTGTGTGTACTCGCAGGAGAGGCTGTGTGCATGGAAATATTGAAGAAAATAGTAACCTGATAAAGGCTGGTTTTAGAGAATTGAAAATTGTGTATGTAGAAAGGTGGTTAGATGTATAGCATAGGGGTTTACCTCTTGCTTGAGTATTTTGAGTAAGTGCCCAGATTAAAAGCTAAAATGATGTACTGAAACTGAGCACTATACAGTTGTCCATGAGGTGCAAGCATCCTTACTTGAATTCCACAAACAGCTCCATCGGGGTAATGTCAGGTTCCAGCATCTGTAGCTCTGCTAGCTTGTGATGTATGTTCTTGGTGCTAGTTGTGCTGATTTTGTCATCTACTTTATCAGCAGATCAGTGACAGTCACTGTGCTTCGGTGGGATTCTTGTCTCTGCCGCCAGCAAAAGACTTCTCTGTAGTGGTTGTTAAGAAGAGGAAACTGGAGTGTACTTGTGAAGATCAGTTAGCACTCAATTAGCATGCAGTGCAGCTTCATTTACACGCTTCCTGAAAGATCAGGGTCTCTGTTAGGCTGATAGAGCATGAATATATGCCTGGAACTGCTCAGTTGGTGGTTGTGAAGGGGTAGGAGGAGGGAAGCTGTTCTGGCAATGGTGACTTCAGCTTTGAATCGTAACTGTGATCACTTAACCATTCTGACAATCCTAGGGTTTAACGCTTTTCTTAGCACAACGAATTCGGGGCACAAACCTAGTCAGGAAGCTGTGTCTAGTTAGACTTAATGAATGAAGCTGGTTTAAGAATCTGAGCCTCCTTTTCCCTGAACAAATCACATAGAAACTCCTAGCCATGAGGGAACACAAACAAATGGCAGGAGTAGTGGGGAAGGCTGGACTCCTTTACAAGCCAGGCTTTGCTTTCAAACTTCTGGGAGAAGACTTGTGCCATAGGAACCTATTGAAGCCCAAAGGAGAGAAATGCATCTATAGTTTAAGAAGAAGTCCCAACACTTTTCTGTGTCTTTTGAGTATTGCTCTAACTCAGCCTGCGTTCTACTAACTTCAGCTTCTACCTGTTGCCAGTCAGAATACAGCCTCCAAGAGATCCCATTTCTCCCAAGAGTGGCAAGTTTCTGACTAACCCCTTGTTCAAAAGTTAACATAGGCCACACAGTGTTTTCTGAAGATGAACTTTATCAAACCTTGCCAGTGAATACTTTTCAGGGAGGGGTGGGGGTGGTGGTTTTGGTTTTCTGTTGTTTTCCAAATCAAAAGATGTTCAGATTGAGTGCTTCCACCCATCTGTATTAGTAATGCTGACTTGTGTTCTGGTTCTAAACCCTTGGATCCGAGCTGCCGTTAGGGCCTTTGGCACTTTGGGAAGTAAAAAAGGCTTTCTTTCGATGATCTAAACTGAATTGAAAGTACCTTGGGTATTTTCATTGCTGAAGTCTTGCAAAAACTTTTCCCATATAAAATTAATTCAGTATTTTAGCTGAAATGATCTTTTCTTTTTAAAAAGCTGAGGCACACAGGCTATTTGCTTACCATGAGCTTTGCCATTATACCTAGTCTTAGTTATGTTAGCCCTAAATATGCCAGACCTGAGTTTTTATTTTGAACATGTAGACCAAAGCTACTACAGCAGAATCCAGCTACCAGAGGGATGTTAAGAACTAGAGCTCTGACCCTGTTCTTCAGAAGTACAGAATCTTCCCCGCTATGTACCTGAGTATTGTGTGATAGGACTGATTCAAAGGGTAAGGTCTGGTTGGTTCTGTGTACTGCTGACAAGGAGTGTTTGTATCTTATTTTTGAAGGGAACTCACTAGAAGAAAAGTGAAGATCAGGTTTGTGCTAATACTCCTGTGCTATAAGCTTCAGTTCATAGGATAGGCATCTCAGAAAATGGGCTTGTTTATAAGGTTGGTGAGTCACTACTCAACTTTATTCAACACTCGATTCTACCTGATGAATTAAAGTTTTAGAGCAAATTTCAGGCTGTAAGAGCAGTGGTGCAGGAACCAAGTGCTTGCAGGGACTTTTAATCCAGGGTTATCTGTCCTTGGTTTCTGAGCTTGTTCAAAATTTCAATTTCATGAGAAGTATTTGCATGGCTAGCAACTGAGACATTAGTCAAGCTAATGTTTGAGAGACACTTCACTAGAGTGTGAAAGCTTTTAGGAGCTGTCTGTCCTGTCCACATGCACACTAAACATCTTTCGTATAGGGATAGCTTCCAAGGTATGTGAATGTGGCTGTTTGTTGATAGTTGAGAGGCTTTTTCTTTGTATCTATTCTGAACAAAGCATAAAATGTTGGTTCTCTCTTTGGTAGAGATGAAGATGACATAAATGATGTGACTTCTATGGCTGGGGTCAATCTTAACGAGGAGAATGCGTGCATTTTAGCAACCAACTCTGAGCTCATTGGTACAGTGATCCGCTCTTGTGCAGATCAACCTTTTCTCTCCTCAGAAGTGCTTCGGGAGAAGATCTTGAACATAGGTGAGAACAAAGCATATGTAACAGATATGTATGGATGTATTGTTTCCTTGCCTGTTTCATCAGCCAGCCTCCCATCTTTGAAGGCGGAGCTGGAACTATTAAGATCTGCCATCTCAATTCATGTGTTTCCACCAAGCTGTAATGAGTTTTTACTTCCCCTTCTAGGCAACAACCGTTCTTTAACATGTCTTTTTACATGGAAATAGTCTGAAGCACAACCAGAAAAAAGATATTGGTGCCACTTTTACATGTGAGGACTGAGCAACTTTATTATTCTTAATGGAACACGTAACAACCATATAGATGCTAATGTGAAATCGAACACTTAAATGTACTTTTCTGTTTCTGCAGCTCCTAACTTCATGCATTACACTGACTTTCCTAACAGGCTTTGCATGCCTCAGCGTGTTCAGATACATATACTCTGTTGACCAACATTGCAGATTCTGCCCATGGGATTAGGGAGAAGTTTCAAACTGCCAATATACAAAGGGCAGACCTTGGTTTACAACTCCTTCTATGGAAAAATCTTTCACTAATTTTATATGAAAGAGATGTTAAAGCTGTTTGTATCAGTGAATAACACCGTGGAATGTATATTGAATGGCTGAGACTAAACTGTGATATAAAGTTTTTAGTGTATATATCATCTCAGCTGTTAGTTTCTGAGCAAAATAATAACTGTTGCTTAGCAATGTTGTATGATGTCAGAGCAGGGAGCGCGCATTTGTATAGCACCACACCAATTGATCCCACTGCTGTCTACAGCAAACTGGATGGATGTTGCTCAACTCCTTGCTCCTGTTCTCTGCCTGGTAGCTTGCCATACTGGAACAGTGAGTTTTACACCTAAGCATTCAGGAAAGCCTGCAGTTCGTATGTGCAGTCATAATTCTGTCACAGTGGTTTAACCACGTGATCTCAAAGTCTGTCTACACAGATCTTGTTCTTAGTCCAAACTGAGCAGCTCGCTTGTGACGAGCATGTAGCCTGCAAATGCTATCTGCTATCTCAGTACACCCTGCACTAGTTAGCTGGATGTGCCATCTGAGCTGTGTGGGGCGTAGCTGAGTGAAATGTGTGCTGTGCTACTAGTGGAAAAGGGAAAATACACATTGAAACTGGAGCCCAGAAGCTTTTCTCAAAATTCAGTGGAGGGTTAACCAGTCATCCGTGGGAAGTAGATGTAAGGAAAAATAGAGCTCTACAAAAACATAAATAATTGTCTAGTTTGAGGTGTGAAGACAATTCGCTGAAAGACAGAAAATACAGCCTGGCTGTTTCATGGCTGACCTGGTAGCTGTTCCACATGCTTAATAATAATAATGATGATGATGATAATTCATGTCTTAAATGAAAAGTGTTTTGACTGCAAGGAAAGGAATGCTGTCAGGGAGTACAGCAGCTCAGAAAACAAATGCTACTGCTCTTGAACCAAGCCCTCTTTGGTTTAGGAAGTGTGTGTGGGAAGGTCTTGAGGCTTGGAGGGATTTTGTTTTGTCTTTAAGTTGATGTTTCAGTATTCTCATAGTGTAGTTGGAAACTGCTGAGGAAGTGTTGAAAGGCGCTTGAGCAAAACGAGCGTTGCACTCAGCTGAGAAACAGACCAGTGCTTGCTCGCCAAGATCAAACAGTGGGAACCCTTTGGTCGTATCGGGGAAAACATTGTAGATTCTCCCTGTCTTGTGAGATTGTTATTAGTTTTCAGTTAGAGTAGCAAAGGCAAATGAAATAGGTGATTAGTTTTTTTTTAGAGTACTGTTTATCCATTCTTAACACTCCACTTGGCAATAAATACTGATATGGGTTTTGAAGGCGTGCTGTATATTGCATCATAAAGTATTACAGCCGCTGTAAATGCAGTGAGGGGCAAGGAAAAGCGCTTCTGATGGGTACGGCGTATTGAGTAAGTGTGTGTGAAACTGCTGCCTGCCATGTCTACCGGGGAAGACCTGCTGCCACCCAGGTGTCTTGACGGAGTTGTGTTGAGTGATCGATGGTGTCACCCACAGGAAGGCTTCTCCGCCAGCAGCCTGCAGCGGCAGGAAGGTTGTGAAGGTCATGCCCGGCTCTGGGCACGGGGCTGGGACAGCTTTGCCCGGAGCTGTCTCCAGCCTCTGTCACAGCTGCTGAAACGCAGAGAGGCAGCAGCAGCCCGAGAGAAAAGGTTGAAGGTGATGGCGTGATGACCCTGGCTGGACTTCATCGGTGGTGTCCAAGCTGCTGCCGTGGGATGGTGGGGTCTGTCTGCCCCGTGCTGGTTGGTCGAGGCACGTGAGAGGGTCCCGTGTGCCTGGAGTGCGCTGCAGAAACAGTCCCTGCTCATCGAATAAATGTCATGAGTTGTTAACAAGTATGGTGTCAAGCAGGGCAAAATGTAATTCTCTATTTTTTTTAATTACTGGAATTAACAGAATATGGCACTAATTTCTACAGCTACCGCTTCTCCCCCTCCCTGAACATGAAGCTTGATTTGTGTTCTTATTAACTTTGTCCTATAAATGACCTTGCAAGGAGAGTGGTTCTGGAGGCTAAGTGAAACAATGTCTATATTTTCTGAAGCTCCAGGCTAAGTTTTATTAATGTAATGTCTAAGATCTTTGAAGTTGTGACTTTACCAGGAAAATCATAATCTCCAAACCTTTATTCATAATGGGTATGACTTCCAGGGGGAACAGAATACCTGCTGTGCTAATTATTTCAATTATCAGCTACTACTAAAACACGTAATGGATTTTCTCTGCTTCCACAGGTAAAAGGCATGACATTATGGAACTTAACTCTGATGTTGTGAACTTGATCTCCCACGCTACACAGGAGAGATTACGAGGGCTCCTAGAAAAACTAACTGTAATTGCTCAGCACAGAGTATCAACCCACAAGGTAAAGGAAATCATTAAGCAAGTTTTGCACCAAAGTTTTCCTGCTTTGCAGCCTTGAAGGTAAACCTCTTCCAAGTATAGACACATCATGTGCTATATGTGCGTTTTCAATATCTACCAAAGGCTGTTTTCTTTTAACTGTTTATAGCCTCTAACTATTCCTTACGTTTTCCATTCGACTTGTTGGGTAGGTGTTCTTAAAACCTAGCAAAAGAGTGAATGCATGCGTTTCTAGTCTTCCATAGAAGTGGTGCCTGTTATACAAGATCTGTCTTGCACGGTAAATGTAAAGCTATTTTTGAGTGCGCTTGGTGGTCCGGTTGATTTAAGAGCTTGTATTTGCTTTATGCATTTACTGTTGGTGGAACTGCTGTATTGGCTCAGTAAAAAGCTTGGGAAACTGAAATGAGTTTTTTATTTTTAGAAAGTGTTCCATGTGAAGGCAGAGACCCGTTTGATCTTAAAGTTTCCAGAACTTTTTTTCTGCCAGTGCTACTTAAGATTCCCTCCCCTCCCTCTTATATTAGCTTCATTCATTATAAAATATATTGAGTTCCAGTGAGCCAGTATCCCTTAAGATGCTTGTATGATGCAAGTGTGAAGCAATAACTTACTGGTGGCTGAAATAGCTCTTTGAGGCTTGCTTTTTGTCATTCAATAATAAGATATTAGTTCTTACATTTTTTTAGTATCAAGCTGTTTTTAGAAAAAAAGTTGGAAGTTAGAAGCAGATGTATATGTCAACTCAAGTTTGTGTTTGTTTGGGTGTGGTTTTGTGTTTTTTTTTTTTTTACAGGTATGTTATACTTTGTGAAATTTAACAAGAGCAACTAACTGATGGGGTAGGAGTTATTTTTGTACTGAACACTTTTTATAGGGTTTTAAGCACTGGAGAAGCAATAGTAAAGAGCAGGAACTATTTAGAAAGTTCCAAGTATTTATAGTGATGTCTGGAGCAGTTGGAAAATGCTGTTCCTTGCCAGAAGAAGATGCAGTAGAAAAAAAGCTAATACAGAAAAAGTACAGAGTATTTTAGGAGAAGTCTTTGGAAATCTGCACATGTTCTGTGTTGTCTCTGCAATGTGGGAGATCCAATAGAGCTTGTGAGCAAAAGAGAGGTGGAAGCTGCAGTCCTGAGTCACCAGTAGGACTTAGTATCTTGCAGACAATAAAGACACAAGGGAATGGTTTTGGACAGTGGGCTTGATAGGGCCGATTTCTTTCTCATTGAACTAAAGCAATAGAAAAACTGATAGGTTTTTGTCTGATTGAGTTGCCAGAAGCAATGATAAGATTGTA
>Ga0181612_163378_pt1 | contig 26613 bp, 19 predicted proteins | sample HoacroProtozoa21_FD_119630 | JGI IMG/M metagenome (GOLD analysis project Ga0181612, IMG submission 119630) | Hoatzin crop microbial communities from Cojedes, Venezuel. Combined Assembly of Gp0051906, Gp0051904, Gp0051908
AGTGCAACATGAAGAAAGGACACAAATGACCACGGAAAAGCAAGCAGTCTTTCTCCTTTGACTCTAGTGGGTGCAAGGAGAGGCTCAGTTTGAGGGGAGCAGCAGTCATTAACGAAGGCTTCTTGTTCCTCAGTCAGGTTGTTTATTCCCTCAACTTGACACTTCTCACAGAGTAGTAAGTGAGCAGCCTGAGCGGAGCTGGACCTGGTCCTTGCCCCATACACTATGTAGCACGAAGCCAGGGGCTGCTGCCTTGAATTCCCAGTACTGTTCCAGCAGGCAGGCAGCCGGGGAGCCCACTGACCTCTGTGGACATGGGAGCTGCTGGATGCTTTGCTGGACATGCTCAGGCCACAGCAGAACTAGCCCTAAGCCAACAGAGAAGGGAATCGAGGGCCAGAGGAAATTTGTCACTGACTTCAGCACACATTTGGTCAGGTTCAAAGAGTGAGACAGCAAGACAGGACAGCAGTAAAAGTGAGAGCTCTGGGAAGAGACCATACAGCTAGTCATGCTCCTGGGACAGGAGGCTAAAGCTGATGGCGGAAAGGAGCCCAGGCCTGGCACAGGGAGTGTGTCGTGTCTCTGCACAGTGCTGCTCCAGCTGCAGGCAGCGGCTGATGGAAAGGCAGGGAGCTCCTGGTCAGAGAAAGCTGGAGGCCGAGCTGCTTTGCGTCCCCAGGACCCAATGCAGTGTTACTCGGCAATGAGAGGCTACAGGCAGTGGGTGACATGCCAGCCCTGTGTGCACACGTCAAAGCCACATCTGAGTGCAACTTATTTGCCGTATCTAGAGTCAAGTTTTTCAAGTTTTCCTTCTCACAACTGATCATTTACCATGCCTATGATTTTTCTTGCTGCTTATTCTCCGTAGACTTTGCCACCTCTTTGATCTCTACATAAATACATGCAGCTCTTGAGCACACTGTTTACATAGATTAAAAGGAATCCTGAACCTTACATGTACACACTGATAACCTCAAATCTGATTTGTGATTGAGTACCTGAAAATGGCTTTTACGCTCTGGAATTTTAAGGTTTACAACAACAAGCCAGATGTCTTAAGCTTTAGACAGCACGAGCTTTCCCCTTTGAGTACACCAAACACCAGCTTCCATAGTGAGGTCGGATCTCCAGCAGTGGTGCCTCTGAATACCAGAATGGCATTTGAGCCTGTGAATTTTACTGTGATCCACAGAGCCAGTTTTATCTTCTATGAGCAGGATCAGTTTATGCATCATCCTGACAGTGCAAGTATCTTCAGAGAGCTATGCTGTGCTCTTAAGCTCTTCTCAGAACCAGAGAAACCAGACCTCTCAACATAATGTGGTGTGGCATGTGAAGTAGCTTGAATGTTATTAAGTCCCTGTTGAATTTGTACAAATTCTGTATATGTTTAAAACCTGATGAACTATATTGCTCACAACCCTTCCAGTAAGATTGCCTCATCTTTGCAAGAGAAAGGCATGAGAAATGTTAGCACAAATCTCAAGATTATGAAACTAGAAAGCACTGCCTATAGTTAACATATGCACTAAGGCCAGTAACATTCACAGTTTCTTGAATTCCTTGATTCATTACTTACTGTAGTTGTATCTTCATAAGCATTGTCACTGATTCCTAGCACTTTCATTATACTTTAAAAATTGTATGCTGAACAGTGTTCTTGCCAGGAGCTGCATACTGATATAGACTGCAATAAAACGAGTGAATAGCTTGTGTGTCTACACCAACACCAATACCAAAACCACTCCAACTTACTAGACAACCTCACAAACATTCATAGGTCAATTAATTATAAACAGTAGTCATTAGAGGCTATTTTCCTCATGTATACCGACCACAGGGCTTCCCTGAATTAACTCTTGCTTGAGCTAAGATAGGTCACTCAGGAAAAAAAGCACTGTAAGATCAAGTCATAAACATTTTTCTGTAGTATGTGTACTAGGGCTTCAGCTTTTGGAGCGCAACAGCCTGACAGTGCCAGTGTGGACCCAGAGTTACTGAAGTCTTTGATGTCCTGGGCATGGAGACTTTTAGGTGAAGAGGAATCTGTTACCTCATTAATAAGGTTAATCCTGTACTACCACAACTGTGCTGAACACTGCACTGCTTAGCTCAGCTCATCTAAGGCCACATCAGTTTCAGGGAGCCTGTGGTTATTTTTAAAAAGCCACAAATGCTGTAGAGAGGCTTCCTTCTACGCATTTATTTCTGGAAGCCTCTAGACAGGTAGAAAAATTATGGCAATGCAGGCACAGGAAAGATCTCATCTGCTGCCCAATTTTTTCAGGAATGAGATGCCACAATGTACTGATTTAAATGACGCTGAGATCTAATATTAAGGGCACGTGGTGCATGGAATGAGTTCACATTGAATCGCGGAAAATCCTGAAGCAGACAGTGTTTGGGGGAGATCGTACATACGCTGAATGAAGGCTTGCTTTTTATAGCCTGAATCAGCACACCGAGTTGCCATACAGTGTGTCACAAGTGCATGGAAACTTACCTCACCAAGAAGAGATACTGTGATAACATTTAACAGATTTTTTTTTTTCCACCTGGCACTTGACATTTTAGTCCTTTTCAAGTGTCTGACCACCTCCATGTGCTTCGGAAACCTCTCTGCCAATCCCAACAAGGCTTGAGAAGATCACAGGAGTTTTCACATACTTGGCTGCCCCAACTTATTAAACAGTCTCCTTATAGGATGTTTTTATTTTTCAGCCTATATCCCAAAAATCTGATGTTCTTGGACAAGGAAATGTGATTGCGGGTGGGCTCAGAAGTTTCTGCCCTTGCTGCTTTCCTACCTGGTCTAAGGAAAGTTCTTTAGACTAGAAAGAGACTTCTCCCAGTCTTCTCTGGGAGGTGATTTCACAGCCCTAACTCACACTGAATGGCTCTTAGCCATACATACGGCCAGCCCTTCGGCTGATAAAAATGGATAGAGTGCCAGGATTTTGCCCCTTCATGCTGTGTAGGATGACTCATGTCATTGAAGACCACAAAATCAGGCTATAAATTTTACAGCTGTAGTGTATAGATCACCCACTAAACTCTCCAAGAGGGACCCGTAGATCTTTAAAAGCACACTTTTTAGTGAAAATATCTACATGGATCCAATGCTGACTTTGAAAAAACTCACACCTTCCTCACTCCACCCCATTTTCAAGGGAAGCCAAGGCAAAGAGAAAGGCTTTATAGCATATGTTGAAGGTCAGAAGATCCAGACACTCATTCCTAGTCATGCCTTGCCCCAGAAGATGTGTAGGAAGTCCATGCAGCCCTGCCAGTCTTGAAGGCTAGTTTAGAAAGTCAGGGTAGGGTACACTTGCACTAGTGATTGATATGTATCCCTGAACTACCCTTCTTGAGCCTGTAATATCAACTTAAAGGGAAAAAGGCACTTCCAGAACATGACTTGAATCTTCCTGAGACAGATGATGAAGTTGGCCTAACGAGTTACACCCTCATACAGCCTGTATCTCTCCATGAAGAGGCTAGTTAGATGTAGGAAACTACTGTGTGGGCACCTGTACTGGAGATGTTAAAAAAAGTGCATCCCACTGGAAGAGACTTTCCAAAAGATACAAAAGGTATCTGCTTTAAGGTAATGAGAATATTGCAAGAGTTCCAAAAACAATTATTTCCTGAGCTGCCAAGATTTGATGAATTCTAGAGCTTTCCTAAATGATGTTTCCTGCTAGTGTCTTCAACTCACATTCCTCCTGCTTTCCTGGAGTCAACTGTGAATAAAAGAAAGTGAGTCTGACGACTGATGGCGGTTGAATCCCTGCAAGTATGGGCAGTCTAGGGAGTCACAGCTTGGCTTCTGTAACTTTTTGTTTTTCAGGAAGCTGTACAAATTTCTTTACAGCCTACCTTACTCTTTTGTGCCTGCTTGACTCCACTAGCCAGCATGTTTAAAGGCCAGAGGCAATTCTCCAACTACCCTTACCCAACCCATTAGTCTATGTTCCCATCCATACCTTTAGGAGGCTTAATGGTCTAGACTATGGTGGCTTTTCTTCTAGCTACTCCACAGTGTTCCCTCCTCACAGAAAGAAAGCACAGGATTGAGAGGAGGAAAAAGAGTTAGCTTTGTATGTCTTGCTACTGCTTTACATTCATGTGCACCAAGGTCTAAACCCTACAGCAGTTTCTAATATGAGTCTGAATATCTCAGAAGAAGAAAAATCCACACTTCAGCAGTTTTGGTTAGTAGCTATAGAAATACCAGTGATGCTGCTGTAAGGATCGCTGTATTCCTGGTCAATCCCCCATTGCCACCTGTCCTGGTCAACACCAAGTGGTCATGTTTGTCCACTCCTGTTGAGTTTCTGGTGACATATCAAGTCTGAAAAGCATATAATCTCTCATGAGTCATGGATAGATTTCTCCTTAGTAATTCCTATTATTTGAGCCAGACTGGAAGAGTCTGATGGCTCCTTACAGAAAACCTCCAAGGCTGGTGAACACTACTGTGTGATTTGCTCTTGGTTTGCCATTGCTAGTCCACTAGTCAGGAGAATTGTTGTTGAGCAAAAGAGCTTGAAGATACCATGTATATCAGAAAGTACTGCCAACTGCTCTAGCTCCTCTATATCAATGCTGTTTGGTATCAGTGGGATATATTTATGCAGAGAATGCCCAACTGTCAGCAAAAAGGGCAGTTCTTCTTTTCGGCACTTGTCTTCCTGCAAAAATTAAGGACCTGGTCTGTAACTCCTTCTGTCATGGAGAACTTGCCCCTTTAATGTGGGTCCAAAGTCCCTGCAACAGAGCATATGCTTCCCAGATGCACCTAATTAAGACTATGTGGTGTTATTTGAGGGTGAATAAATAGAGAAATAGGAAACTTTCTTAGTGGGAGGTCTATGGAAAGAGCTGCAGAGGACTGAGAACTGGGAGATCACTAGAGTGACCAGCTGTTAGCTTCTCACTGGGAGCCACAAAGAAAAGAGAGCTTGTGGACCAAGTCCTTCATGTTATGAAGTCTTAGCTTGAGGGCCAAAGGACATGGGTAACAGCAGAAACAGAGCAAAAAATAAATATCATGGTGTGTCTGGAGAGAAACAACTGTGAGAAGACAACGGAGACATTCCTGCCGGGAAGGACAAAGAAAGGCTGCAGATAAAGGGGCTGTTCATGAGGGAAGATGAAGAGCTGTGGAAATTGTAGAAGAAGGCGTAACTGCAACATTTGTGATGTCTGTAATACCTCTGTTTTGGACAGAGCTCGTTAATTTTCAGTTGTTCGTATAGCTGCTGAATGCAACTTCTGTTTTCTCTCCTCAGAGAGTCATGTCTACTTAAAGGGGAATATTGTAAGATTCTTACAGGAGTAATTAGATTTGCCTTACCTGCTGTAAGGCAGTTGCTCCAACTCTCTCTCCCCAGGTAGGACACCTGACCAGCTCTCACTGCTTGGTGCACTCAACTCACAGCGGGACTCATCCTTTGAAAAGCAGGAATAGAGGACCTACAATTTTGGAAACCAATGATGGAAGGCATTGGTGAGTCTGGAGGAGAGTTAAGTTAGTGATAAACAGAACATCATTTGATATTACCAATGTGACATGAAGCAGAGGAACGGCTGCAGCATCATGGTTGTAAATTCTTTGGACCAGTGACTGCTCTTGGCCATGGACACAGCACCTGGAAGAGTGAGGCCACATTAGGGTTTCTGGGAGGTCCTGTCATGCTGATAATGAACAAGTGTGGACTTCTCCAGTCAAATGGTTGGCTGTTGTTTCCCAGAGAAGGCCTTCACTTCAGCTCCTGCATGCACATTTTGTTCTGCCTCACAGACCTGCTGAAATCCGGTGGGACAAGGGACTTCATGGTTGTGAAACCAGAACTGGGTTTCATACAAAAGCAGTTTCACAAACCAGGATTTTCACATTGTCTTGAAAAAGCCCGAGACTTGTATGTTACTGATGCAATTTCATAGTCATTGCTACTTTACTGGCAAGTTTTTTTTAGAACTCCTGTAATCTGCCACAGCAAGGTGCATTGATGCTACTAGGGACAATGAACAATTCATCTCTTTCCATCCAGCCTGCATTGAGAGACGAAAACTGAAGACCTCAGGTTGACCGAGGGGAAAGTCATTTGTGCTCTCATCTCATCCTGCAAGAGATCACAGTCAACACAGCAAAGGGAGAGCCACAGTGGTGTCAGCAACTTAGTAATCTGAAGACTCTAGATATTAAACAGTTCTCCTTGGCTGAGGAAAGAGTCTTCCAGAGGCTACTCAGGCAGTTTAGTGGGTCTCTGAGCAGAAAGATGGGATGCAGGTAGGGCTTTGTGTGTCTCTACCAGGTCAGGGAAAAAATTTGAGGTAAAGTATTGGAATAGAAAAAACGAGGGCAAACACAGCTGTCACAAAACACCCACAGCATTTCAGGCAAAACAAACATTGAATTTGCTGGGGGGAGAAGTTGGCAAATATGCCCAGTTCTTCCAAACAGGAGCAAGATTTATTTCAAACTTTGAGTTTTTTTCCCTCAAGTGCTTTGCTTCACATCAAATCTTCCCATTTACCATTCACCTACAGGCATTTTGTGAGATAGCACTGGAGATTACACGAGTTAGTCTGTGTAAGGACTCTAACACCATGTCTTTTCCCTTTCTCTCCCGCTCCTCAGAGTTCTCCTCTCTCAGTTCTGAGTCCTTTCCAGAGTCTGACTCCAGTCCCCAGATCCAAGGACTGAATTTTTTTCTCAGGGAAGACTCCCTTAGACCTCTGGGCTGCAACACTTCAGGAATGTGGCTATGGGAGAGCAAAACCCCAGAAGAAATATGAAGTTCACTTCTTGACTAAAATTATTATTTATGAGGAACAGCTGAACAGACTATGCAAGGTTTCATTTAAACAGATTTGAAGTCCACAATGATTTAGTAGAACTGTATATGCTTACTCTAGTGTGAGACTTATACATCACATATGTACGTACCAGGCTGCTTTTCCTACTGTCTATATGTTTAGTCTTATGCATGATAACTATGCAATTTCAGTACCTCGCATACACTAATGTTTTTTTTCATCAGAAAGCCCCTCAAGAATTGAGAGATGGAGAAATGAAATTAATAGACTAAGCATGTCCAGGAAAGCTGTAGGTAGGCTGGGGCCCTGCCCCAGGTTTCTCATGTCTCAACGCCAGTGCCTCAGTTGCTCCCTTTCATCCTCATTCCACTGCTGCGGCAGCTACTCTTCCTCACTCGGAGCTTCATCATACGTTTTTATGTTATTGCTACAAGTGACAGTTCATGCCCAGGAGTCCCCCCAGCTCCACCACAGCATGGTGAGGAGCAGGCTGGAAGCACACCTGGGCCACTGGAAAGTTCAGCAGTCGCCCTGGGGCCTGCTGGCCCCTGTCACTGGGAGTGCTTTGCTGTTATTGCCTTCATTGCTACTTAGACAAAGAACCAAGCTGACCTCCAGGCACAGAAACAAATATTAACCTACAGAGAAGAACTGATGTCCTTCAGAGAAACAGATGGAAACATACTAGCTTAGAAAGTCACAGAAGAATCAATGCGTCCACTCAAACATAACCGGCAGCCTCTATCTACTTAAGCTACTGCTCTGCCATGGACAACCTCACCCAGTCAAACACAATTCTCCCCAGAAGGCAGCTGCACACATTTGGACCTGCCCCCATCTCAGTAGTGCAACATGGAGCCTCCCCTCCTACACAAAGTCTAAGACAGGGACAACTATTTAAATTTTTAATAATTAACTTAGCCCCTGCCTCTGGCTAAACCATGCAGAAAGGGAGTAATATGGAAGCATTTTCATTCCTGTGGGGTTTTTGTTTGGGCTGGGGCACTAGATGTGAGGGTTTTAAGGTTATTTTCTCTGTTTAAGTCTCCCATTACCATAGTTGAAACCATTAGTCAAGTTCAATATTTTTTCCTTGGCAAAACACCTTTGAAATAGGGAAGAGCCCCATCTTCAATTACAGAGGTTAGAGAAATGTGGGGTCAATTTGTGCATGTGTTTGACTACCTAGAGATATCAGGTGGGATTTTCAAGAACCTCAGTAAGTGTCAAAGTGGGCCTTTGATGACCCCTTAGAAATCAGCCTTAACTTGAGGTACCCAAATCTCCTTAAAAATCTGGCTTAAAGTACCCTTAAGCATCTTTAATGTCACTGCTACATCTGTGGTTGAGCAGGGAGCTGAACACTGGTTTCTTATATCTCAACAGAAGGCACTAAAAAACAGTTGTGTTTTCTACCATACAACTACAGAGAAAATTTCTCTGTAAGTTGCATTTGGCAGACTGTCTTCACCGTGTGTAGGAATAACTATGTATCTACTTTTGCACTCCTCCTCACTTTCAAATTTAATGGTACATTGCTTGTAGTGTTTCATAATGTAGAAGCCCAACAGATATAAGAAAGTGTATCTGATTGTTTTTCTTGTGTTTAACAGATAAATGATCTGCTCTGAGACTAAAATGGGTGGAAGATAAGCAACCAATTTTTTTTTAAATTATGTAATACACAATTATAAATTAGAACATAAAATTATGTGCTGTATAATCTGTTTCTAGTCTAGCTATGTCCAGATAGCTAATAGCTAATATCCCTTCTTTGTAATGCTTCTACTTCACTTGGAGTGGCAACCTGAAACAAGGTTAATTTCTCAGTGTCATCTGTGTATCAGTAGAAATTAAGGCTGAATATCATATGGAAGTGGTGTTTACACCAGCTCGTGTAGTGGCCAACCAAGACTAGTAGAGCTTTTTTGGCCCTTTCATCCCAGACAAGGTGTAGAATAGAATCAGATTCCATTTCTTCCTACTTCACCATCTATGTTGCTTCTTCTGAAACAGATAAACAAACCTCTTCAGGGCATTGCTTGTGTCTTATCGTGTTAGGGTCAGACCATGGAGGTCAGCTCCATGTCCAAAATACTTCAAGTCCAGCAGTATTTGGATGCACAGCTGATCTCATGTCAAAGAAATACACCATCTGGAAAAGCTAGATTGCATACTAACCTGAATGCTGCTACATGCTGATACATTTGAGCTTAAACCAAAGACCTCATAGATGTGTAGGCCTGGAAATCACTGTTGTTAATGAGCTCTACACTTCACCTGTAGAAAGTGGCTTAGCTCCTAAAGTCTAGAAAAATTCACAGTAAATCCCTGTGATTTGAAAATATGATACATTCAGAGGCATACGTGCATGCTACAGTGAAGAAAGTCTGCTTTACACGTGGTAAAATAAGAGCTTGGGGGAAATCTTACTGTTAAGGTGGGTTGCATATGTGTTTTCACAAGCGTGTTTATGTAGAGGTTTTAGATCCCAAAACTAGAGGCCTTGCTCAGGCAAAAATCCAGCTGGCTGAAATGGAAATGTTGCCTTATGTAGTCTGTAAAACTGGGCTGGGAGTGTGTGTTTGTACATTCCCTGTGCATGCTAAAAGTCAAGGAAAAGGTTGCCAGGACCTCTTCTTTGTGTCTCCCTCCTCAATACGTCGCCAAGATGCAGGTAAAATTCCCGTGACTTTCAGAGACTGCAGAACTTGGCCCACTGGGTATCTAAACAGCTCTGAACAGTGGAGCTAAATTATTCCAGCACCAGACAAATGGGTCTGCCTAACCTAAGCCATAACATTTGAATTATTAATGTTCTCTAATAAAGGGGATAAAGTGTCTGTAGAACAGAGTGTTTCAGTGCTCTGTTAAAGATCATGCCTATTTTAATTTAGAAGCTCAGCTTGAAGAGAGACAATGCTGGCATTGTGTTACAGAGATTTAAAACGAGTCTGTCTTGAGGATTTTCCTCTATCCTTATCTGTAATAATAGAATTTTAAAAAGAGTCAGAGTGAGAGCAGCAGCACTGGAAAATATCTTTCTCAGAAACTATAGCAGACAGGTCACAACATTTTTAAACAATGATAGTAACATTTATTCTACCAAAGCCATTTTATGTTTTATTTGGAACTCTGGCGCCTTTATTTTTTTAAGCTCTCAGAACAAGACACTAATTACAGACATCAAGATGCTCTATAGAAGATACCAGTCAAAATCCAGATGCTGCTTCTTTTCCTTTTGCTGCACTCCCACCCCAGCCCTTCTGTGTGCATTACATCATTGCATAGTTTATTTTAAAAGTGCCTCAAAAATGCAATGATAGTAATCATAGACAGCAGGAAATTGATGGTAAGCACCTCTGGTCTGCAAATTCCTTTACAAAGCACTCCCGTTGCTCATCAGCAGACTTTCTTGTTAGCAGAGACTTGAAAATACGGAGGTTTGAAAACACAGTTTGGGTGATGTGTTAAAAAAAACACTGGGCAAGAGTAATTTTCATCTTATGCCTGTGCATACCCGGTTCCTCCCCTCTGTCTCCTCCATCAAGTGGAAATGACCAGATCAGTCAGAGGAATGGGTAGAAGGGTTTGTGTTGTTCCCTCTGGGAAGCTGATCTGCTGCCACTGTGCATGGGGCCGGGAGGGAGCACTGCTTGGCTCTGGCTCCCCAGTGAACACCATCAGGTGCAGGTTTGGGGTGAAATATCTTGAAAGAGACCCACATCTCAGTGGTGTCAGCCAGCCCGGAGAAACAAAAGACAATGTGAAGGCCACATCCCCTTTCTGTCACAGTTGGCTGAAAGAAGTCATCACCATTTCTTGGGGTTCTCCATAGCTCTTCAGGCAGTGGTGGCCCTCCACAAAACATCCATAGCTAAAATAAGCAAGGGCCCTCAGCCACCAGTGGCAGCACTGAAACTGAAATATCCCATGGCTTTCAGAAACCTTGATCAGCTGCCTGTAGCAGGTGGTAAAATTATCACCCAGCCCTCAAAATTGTGGAGTTTCACCTTGACTTGACCACATGAGCACCTGCAGGCTACATGTGACATTTCAGCTAGGGTAGCATCATCCAGAAGAGCATCTAAGCCATAACCTGACCCTCTGCATGCCCCCACTGCATCACAGGGATTCCCCACAACTCATACCATATTGCCCTGGGCCTGGCTGGCATCACCAAAATGGTCAACTTTGGTGAGGAGAACATGGGCTCAGCTCTGCTGCATGTCGTCCATCACTTAGCACATCCTCGGAGCTTCATGGTGACACACATGCACAGCTCTGCTGTGCTGCAGAGCTGAGTGACAGCTGTCTCCCTCACATTTTCCCACAGACAGACAGCTTGCAGGATGAAATCCTAGCCCTGTTTTAAGTGTGAATTAGGATTTCAGCCAAAATGTTGCAACAAACACATTTGTCCTGCAGAGTAATCAAATAAAGTGGCAACGCTGCACCAGTAAAGAACAGGAAGCTTTTGATGACACTGGCTCCAATTTTTTAGCCTATTAAGGTTTCCATTACCCTCGGGCTCATTAGTCAGCAATAAATAAACACCAAGAAATCTGAAATAACAAGCGAAACACATGCACTTAAGCAAAAACATAATCCTAGGAAATGTTCTTTCCTTTAACACATTAGAAACAGACAATGCAGCAATATCAGGGGGATTATGAAGCTCTGAAATACATCCCATCCTCCAAAACAAGGGTGCCAAGAGCCTGCTGAGATGTAAGACTTAGGTCTTGGGAAGATCTTAGGATCTCAGGGAGGAAGAAGGGAGGATCCATAGTGGGAATCCTGTCACTGATTTCCCTCACACCCATATCTGTGAGATTGCTTTCCAGTAGTAATGGCAAGGAATAAAATACATGTTGTGATTTTCCTTCCCCACTCCAGTGCTGTCAGCAGCAGTGCAATCTGCACACACCTTTGTGCCTATGTTGTGCTGTCAAGTACTTATACCCTATTCCATGTGTATGAAAATGATGTGTCTTCAAGTACTACAGAAATCATTTTCCCAGTAGAAGAAAGATTATCTTTTTTGCTGCTGTCTGTGTTGAAATACCTTGTGGATGTGTGAGCAGATCCAAATTCTTCCTTTTTCATTAAACTGTAGAAGGTTTATTCTACAGTTCCATAAGTAGCCATTTTAATTTTTCCATTTTCCTTTTTTAAACAGGAAACCTCTCCACTGCTTCTCCACTTTCTCTAAGCTCTTTGTTTATATTCTGCTTCCATTACCAGAATTATTCTTACATTTTTCCATCTCCTATTCTGAACAAACATTTATGCTGACGCTGAACGACTCGTATTATAAGTAAAGGGAAACAACAAAGCAAGAGGGAACAAAAGTAACGTCTCTGCGAGAGGATGAAATGTGGCTGCTACCTCCTTGCTGATAGCATCCTTGAAAGGAATCTGTTTGCCAGCCCTGAGCATCCCTGGCCACAGGACCATGCTAAAAATGCAGAGGTGCATAAAACACAAAGTAGAGCCGTGTGAATCATGCAGCCGTATGTGCTTCAGTTCACAAAATTAAATTACCTTTTCACTCATGAGTTTTTATCTAGTTATACAACGATTAATACATGTCTGCCCACTTGGGCAAAGGAAAAATGATCCAGCCAATACAAGGGATGTGGTCCTCCTGTATCCTTTGGGCTAGCAGCTCCATAGCCTCACACTGCCTGAAAAGGGAGCGATGGGCAGGCAGGAGCAGGCGGGCAGGGAGCATTGTCTTGGATGTCTGGGAAGAAGCAGCTGGGAAGTGACACTGCACTTCAGAGCAGGAAAAGCAGGCACATCTGGCCACATCTGGTCACCAGGAAGGCCATGGAGGCAAATGGTACAGCAGTACAGGGGGTCAGATGGGCTCTCTAGGAGAGTCTGCTCTTAGAGGTCAGTAGCTTGTCGTCACCATGACTCAGGCTTACTGTATCAGGACTCCTTTTCTCATTTCTCCAAGCAGCGTCAGAGCCCAAGCCGTGCTACTGAGCCCCCATCAGCCTTTGATTCTGCTCTGGCAGTGCACACCGCCTGCCAGCGGTGCCACTGCAGGAAGGACTGGTCTGTCCAAGCAGCTCACAGAAAACTTTTTTCATTCCAGGGGAGAACAAGGAAGGCTGTCTTCAAGCAGCTTCTCTCCACAGTGTCCCTCCATTTGCAGCAGGTAGGAATTGTGTACAGGGAATACACCTTCCAGCCTCCCGACCCCTGGCAGCTTGTTGCGAGACGGAAACCCCAGCAATCCACAGAGAGGAAGATCTGAAGCTCTTCCATCTCCTTGAGTCTCACAGTCTTCTATCCTTAAAGCAAACACCCCACTGTACATTTACTGGGTAACATGTCCTAACCTACTGAGCACATGACAACACCACACCTCCCTTTCCTTTCTGCTGCTGGTTTACCATTTGTCCTGTAAATAGCCTCCTATCATGTTATTAGTTGGGCTACAAATAAGCTGTAAAAAGAAGGGAAATTTCCACGTTTGTGTATATGTTCTTCAGCTTTTTCCAAAATCTGAATACTTAGTTTGCAAAGTCTATAGACATGTCGGGCCTTTTCCACAGATGGTCTTTAGAAACTTTATTACTATCCATGAGAAACAAGAAATGAATCTGCTTGGAGGTCCCAAGATGGATTTGCAGGTCTGGTGGTTGAAAAAAAAAGAAATGTTTTCACTTGAAATCTGAATATATTCATTCTGTAAATCATTGACTGACAATAAACCCATGCTCTTTTCGGAGTTGCTTTTTACTGTAATCATTTTACAGCCTAATTTCCAGAGAGTAGGACGTTGAGTAAAAAGTCCTGTAACAGAACTTCTTGACATAGTTTATGCTTTCTATGTGTTTTTTTCAGTTTTATTCCAAAACAAGAAGAGTGCTAAAATTGTGACATTCCTGTATCTTATAGATCTGGTCTTAATTGCATCTTCTATCCTTTGGTGTTTGTAGAATATGACTTACAAATGTCTAGATATTAATTCTAGTGAAGTTTTCTTACAAGGCAGCCTTTTAACTGAACAGCCAATGTTAATCCCACCCACACATCCTAGTAAAGGAGCATGACAGTTTTTTAAACTCTGGCTCAGTGTCTCATCTCTTCTGTGGTGATGAAAATGAATATTGCATCTATGGCAAGGCATGTCAAGCTCTCTGTGGAATTTATTATGCTCTCCGCACCAAATGTTCTACCAGCAGGTCTGCCTCTTGCTATTCAGAACATGTATAATTAGAAAAGAATTCAGCTAACACTGGAAAGAATGACTGTCCATAACTCATCAGGTTAGAAAGCTGGAAACCCTAGAGCAGAAAAGTAATGAGTGGAATATTTAGCTGAAGAGGAAAAACTCATTTTCTTTGCTTTCTTACTCTGAGAATAACTATTTTATATGTAAGATGCAGTTCATTATCTCCTCTTCGAATAGGCAACCACATTCTTGGTCACTGGATGCAGCAGAAACAGGGCGCCGGCGATGATCCCGCATGGCCCACAGCACTACCTTTGGATAGCTGGAGGGGCAGTTCTTGCTTAAGAACGCACTCTCTGGTCCTGGGCTAACAATGTTTCTGCTTTAAATCCATGGAGAAAGCTGTACCTTGTATGAGTCCCCAGGATCTCTGATGACCAACGCAAATGTACAGAGGTCTTGGCTTGTCCCCGTCAGAAATGCCGCATGCCACTGACAGCAGAGAGCATTAGTGGTGGCTTATACACAATAACTTCATGAGTCTTCTACTTTCCTACATTCTTACGTGAGACCACAATTGCTGGTGTCAAAAGAGAGACCTCTGTGCTCAACTTGAGCTGTGAGGAAACCCAAATTTGTTCCTAGGTGATGAACATCATCCTTATTCTGAGCAAATTAACTCTAGTCTTTGTTTGTGATTTCAGGATTTTGGACTCCACTTTTACAATATCACAATGTCTAATTTAACTACTCTCCACATCTAACAGGCTTCTAACAATGAGGATCACGTTTTTGCATTCTTCTTTTGTCCTCAATGTAATGTCTTTCCCAAGTTTTGCAGCTGCATCAAATTCCTTCCTCGCTGTTAGACCCTAAGCACTGATGTCTTCTTATACTTAACTCTCCTGGACTCTGATTTCTCTCTGCAAACTTGAGGCCAAATCCTTTACTATAAAAAGAAGTGAAGACCTGGCTCTTCGTAGACATAGCCTTCAGACAAAACTCATTCTTCGTCTTCAAATTGGAAACATCTGTGTCAGCATGACTGACATGCAAGATAAGGCTTAGGGTTCATTTAAAAATTATTTTGAAGATTTTCCCAAAGAATCGATTTTCTTCCCTTGTAAGTAAAAGTCATGATTGCTGCTTTAGATATTGGAGATTCCCAGGGAAGGAGGGGTTAGTTTATAAGTATTTTTAAAAGTTTATAAAGGTGGTAAGATACCCTTTGTCACATTTGCTAAAAATACGAATAATTTTATTTTGAGCATAATTCTGCCTGTCTCCTTAGGGCCAAATCTATATGTGTTTCATTTTTCTTAATATTATTCTCATGTGTAAAGAAGGCAGCGCTCAGCATACAAGTCTTTCTTCAAGGTTTTGGTGGTGTAGGCTTGTGGTGAAGGGGGAAGACTTTCCATGGTAACACCACTAATAAAAACTTGTCAATACAGGAGATGGGGCTCTAACTTCTTGGTTCATCCCGGTAAGTCCAGTTTTCTGTGTATGTGACTAAGAAGTGTCCTACTTCTTATATGGGCCAGGAACAGATGTTTAGGGAAAACACAGAAGACCTAGGGCACATATCACAAAGTAATTCAACCTCATTACACTCAGCCAGTTTCCAAGAAGCAATAGTTTTAGATTACCTGAGGTAGAGGTTACACATGGACAAAGTTTGAAGAATCACTGGTGGACCTATTCTTGATGAATTTGCCTCATCCCTTGCAGAATTCATTAGTCCTTTTGGTCTCTATGAGGCCCAGCAGTAGGGAATCTCATGTCTTTGTCCATTGCTTTTGTAACTGCTGTCTCACACTGTCAATAGTACTTGTATGAGTACATTGCAATTAAGCATTTCTTCATGTTCTCTGCCAGCTTCAGCACTGCACAGCAGTCTGTCAGATTCCATTTCTGCCATTTTTTTTCTGTGATGAAGAGAGCAAGACCTTATAGCCCCTCCTTGTAGAGAAGCCTCCAATCATCTTTATTGCCCTTCTCTCTACATTTACTGTGTTCTTTTTAAGATGCAACATAATTTTGGATCCTGGATAAGTTCCAATGTAGCAATAATAAATATAAGAACATACATCGGATATTACACTCTCTAGGCCTGTCATTCCATCTTTCGGTCGATCAATCTCACTTGATGTTTTTTTGGCCATTTTTTTCTCATTTTCATTTTCCATGGAGACATATCCCCTACATTTTCCTTCCCAATTGTCGTGTGATGGGAAGATGAAAGACATTGTCTGCTCTTTAGGTCTGCGACTGAAACAATACCCTAGAATATAAACAAAGGTATACCACAATCAAAGTATAGATTAAAAGGCCTATCTAAAAAATGTTAATTAAAAATATCTACACTTAAACAGTGGGTACTTACTATGTCCCCCTCATTCCTTGCATGGTAAATAAGACCATTTCTGTGTACTTAATCAGAACACATTTTAAATCACACTGTATAGTATACTTTGTGGCAATACGTGATTGCCAAAGTCTATAAAATATGATGAAGTTAAGAAGTTGCAGCTGAACTAACAATATATTCTCCTGGAAGGAGACATTGAATAAATCGTGGGTGGTGTTTGATAGCTAATTAAAGTTCTTACAAGAGCTCTGCTACATTTCTCTGCATTCTTCAGTCATAACCTTTTAAACAAGTACTTGCAATTGTAAATATTCCCCTACACTTCCAAGGTATTAACAAGTTAATGTCCCTCTTGCAATGACCAGTTAGCATAATGAATACAAATGTAAGAGAACATTTCTCATCAGAAAGTAATAATTTTATTTGATTTTTTGGTGACAATAGCGATTCCTGTTGTGGGAACATTCATGTGCATATATTCACATATATTTCTTCAAAGATTGACACAGTTGATTTAGAGTCAGATGCAGATTTTCCCCAATAGAAAGGACACAGATTTCTGTGATGGGAAAGAAAGAAATTATCTTCCCTCAATTTTGTCAAAGGCAAAAATGAGCAATACGAACAAAACGGTTTCCAAATGTAATATTGTGTGATAAGCACTAATGAATGAAGATAGATGGTATGGTCTTGTAAATCATTCACAGAGAAGATTAAGCAGCAGATCTGACTTTTACCTTAGAGTTTGTCGTGGAGTCATTCAGAAGTCAAGCTAATCACTCTGAACTAGATTTCATAAAGTACCAGATGACTTCACTTGTCTCATTTTTTCCTGTGTGCGCCATCAGAGAGGACCAAGATCTGATATTAAAAAATGCAGTTTCTAGAGACCAGTCTTAAAGCTGTAGATTGACTGAAAATCTGCAGAGCCCTTCCTAAGGCCTTGATCAAGCAAACCCCTTTAGCTTATGTGTAAGTATGTGACTGCTTTCTTCCAATGGCTGACTCAAAGGGGTCCATACTGCACAAGCCACAGTCCTTCTACTCCAGGGCCTAGGGTAGCCATGGGTTGCCCTGGAAGCAACTTTCCACCTTGCTTTCCCCTCCTCCTTCCTGCCTTGAGCCCTCCCAAGCATGCAGAAAATGTCTTGTAGCCCTCACTCAACTGGAAAATTTTGGGGTGCCATTTGGGATTTGTCCAACCCTTTCCTGTGATCTTTAGTCAGCCACTTTTTTTAACATTAGCTGTAGGGCTTTTTTACTTCATTTCCCCTAGAAGGAATTGTAATACTGGCCACATTCACATCCTACGCAAAGCTCTGTTAGTGCTTGGAAAGCTTTTTGAGGTCCAGAGATGAAAAGTACACAGCAATGCAAAGGCTTATCAGATGGTTACAGCATCAGAATATAATTATTCAACTTCAAATTCAGCTATAAAGAAACATGTTGATAGAGAGAGGGTAAACACACTTGCATGAAATCTGAACCCATCCAACTTTTCCAGTTCAGACTGTATTAACCACTTCCCTTTCCTGAGTCCTTCTTCCTCCCATGCATCAACCTCAATCCAAGTTTGTTATTCACTTGTGCCCATGAAAAGGGCTGGTTTGACACTGCCCTGCTAGTTAAGACTGATCTCATTTGTTTTCTACTTCTTTGCTTGTTTGTGAAGAAATATTTCCCCCCTCACTCTGGGGGCACCCAGGGAGGTAGAAGTTAAAACTTAATGCCACAGTCTGTTTCTCCATTTTAGCAGATCAAAACCCATCTCTCATTGAAGAATCCAGTTTGCCATCTCTCATCACCATGGAGATAAATTGCTGCAAGCATGACAAAGACTCACACAAAGTTTTAGCCATATCCATACTTAATCCTGCTTTTCATCACCCCTGGTTTCATCTACTTTCCTGCAGTTCCACTCACAGACAATATTCTGCACAAGTGAGCAGCCTCCTACCTACTGCCATAAGAATTGCACCTCTTCTGTGTCTGAGGAGGCATTTCAGAGCCCCTTTTGCAATAAGAGCAGACGTATTAAAATTGACAGAAAAGCACTTTTCCTAGCTGACTATAGTCCTGGAAGCCTCAGAGCTGATGCCTATTCTTGGTGTGTCTTTCCTTATGCATATTTCAAAAAAAAAGAGAAGTAAGATGTAATTGTTAGGATACTGATCCAGATCAGATGTGAATCACAAACTACAGCTGGTGAAAATTTTTCTATTTCATATATAAACACAGATGGAAAATGACAACAGTCTTTCAACATCTTATTTTTTACACTCTTTCACTCTATGGTTGACTATATTGAGTGTGTGTATACATGTTTTTATATATGTATACATGAAAAAGCACTTTTTAAAAAAATTATTCTCTTTCTTTTTTGTCTAGACCCATGCAAACTGGCTAAGCCGTTAGCGGACAGCTCTTAATACAGCTCAGGAAGATGAGACCTCTGATCACCTCCCAGAATGCTGCGAGATAATTGAAATTAAAAAGAAAGGCACCGTGTCTTGTGGATGGGATCCAGAGTCCAGGGACTCATTTTGCCTCCCACATCCCTGCTTTCATGAGTTGAGCCCCTCACCCACCCCACACATCAAGGTCACTCCTGCTGAGAGCAGCTTATGGTCTCACAGCTCCACGACATCCCCTGAGAGATTTGGTCAGACCAGCCATGATTTCCTGCAAATATCTGAGGAGATCAAGGTTGTACCTGCCCATGTAGATAGTAAAAACAACAGAGCAAGATACAGATTTGCCTCCTCCCTGCCCTGCTTTATGGGACAGTTGGGGGAAAATTTCACACCTGTGCTTGTATCTCAGCCCCTGATATACCTCCATCAGTACTGACTGTATTAAACAAAGTCCTTTCTAGCCCGGCAAGGTACCCCTCCTCTCACACCTCTTGGTATCAGCTGGCATGCTGGCATCCCTCAAATCCTTCCTGATGTGCTGCATTTGCTCTCCCGCTCTCTTTCTTTCTGGTAAAGTGTGAAGATTTGCAAAAAGTGATGGGTGAGGAGCCATCCTCCTGTCACAACCAGCTGGTGTTAATGCTGCACAGTCTACCCAGCTCCCTGAACCTCCCCAGGTCACCATTTGCCCCTATGCACCACAGCCCAGGCTCCTTGCAAATAAAAGCAAAAGAAGGAGAAATGCAAATGTGCCCTCTGTGGCACCTCCATACACAGCTGTGGGGCCCTGGAGCACAGTTTGGGAGAGAGATGCCCTGGTGCAAGGCACGAAAGAAACCTCCTGCCTTGCCCACTGGCAGGTCCCAGCTTCACTCCTACCGTGCTGCATCTTCCCAGGGTGGCCCTGGGGCTCTGCCTGCCTCCCTCACGGCCTGGCAGCCCCACAACAGCCCCATGGCAGGTCAGGGAACCGCCTGCCCTCCCAGAGGGACCCAGCTGCTGTGTCCATCACCCACCTCAGGTGCCAGGACAGTGTGGGCAGGTCACCTTCTCCTCAGCCCCCACGTCCTTCAGATACTGCTTACGACATCAACATTGCAAAAGCAAGAAGCAGCTTATTCCACACTAAAATTAAAAAATATGTAAGATTGACTTAGAAGCTGAAAGATTGTTATAACTGCAAATGTATTAGGGGTGTTTTCTTTTGCTCTCTGGGTTTTCAGCATTCCTGGTTGTCTTTCCAAGATTTCTGTTGCAAGAAGAAGGATTAGAAACCATTTATTTCCCTTGTAGAGCTGAGGTTGTCATATAAATGTGGTTCCAGGAGCTGGAGTTTTAGGAAAAGAATGGCAAGCATTCCCTGTAAAATTATGAATGTTAGCAACACTCTTTGTATTTATGAAAACCTAAGTGAGGCCCAGCAATGAATAAACGGTGGAGCTAAGACTACAATGAGACCTGAGAAATCCAGGCTTGACTCTTTAATTTGCCACAGGATTTCTGTATCACCTCAGGGAAATGGATCCTGCTTAGTTTCACTGAAGATGTTGAGTCCCCTTAGTTTGGCAGGGCAGGGAACAGAGTGCATAGCATCTTTAAGGACAGAGCCCTCTGTGCTTCAGTGTCCTATATATAAACCTTGGATGAAGCTACTTCTTCCATCCTTCTGCTCTCCAGTGATCAGGTTATTCTCTGCAGCAGGGATTTTCCCCATGAACTTGACACACGTTCAAAAAACACTCGGTAACGGTTAACATAATTAATCCTCTGCATTAATTTCTGCACCATCATTACTCTGAAGGGGTAATGTTTTGGTGCGTAGAAAAGTTACATACGTTGAAAAAGCAACAAATATCGACATTGCTAGATGAGTCTGCCGTAAGTCTGCATTTCAGCGAGTGTGTGGGGACTGTGTACCTGCAGGATCCCACATGCAGCAAAGCAGCCAGTGATATGAAACTGAAAAAAACATGATTTGCTAATTTACAACTAATAATTAAAAGGGCCTGTCAAGGAGCCAGGCTTCCTCAGCATGTGTTTAACATTACTTCTGAGAAGGTCATTGCTGGCTTCTCTGGGAAGGGAGTTCCGGAGAGGGTACAGTAAGTGCACGGAGTTTAAATGAGCAGCCCCGGCGCAGACATTTCGCAGTCTTCAGGGATGCACAAACAATTCTGCCTCGGCGGCGCAGAAACAATGCCCTGTATTCACAAAGACTACAGGAACTTCAATATTGTGTGGAGGGGAGGTGGGGGTGAGGGAAGTCTTGAAATGCGGATAAATCGGTATTCACCAAGTGCCATTCCTTAATTTACAACAGTCTTTAACTTCGGAGGCAATTGCCAAGGTGCTCATAAAAAGAGAAATGATGAATATTCAGGATGTCTTCTGAATCCATTAGGTAACCGAGGATGAGGTCTCCATATGTATAACTTCTGCTGTTTTCACATGCTGGTAGAGAGAGTGCCAAGATGGCGTCAGGAAGAAAAATGGCTCCCTAAGTTGCCAATGGGGAGAGAGGAAAGGAGAAAAAAGTGTATATCAAGTGCATGGAAATGAAAATTTGTTTAAGTACAGTAATTCAACTGCATGGCATGGTGTGAACCTGGCTCTCAGAGCTATCTGGCATGGCCAGCTCTGTGGACAGGTGTGCATAGGATCACTGTCAAGTTGAAAGCAGTCACTGGAAGGTTTTCTTTTTTCCACACCATCCACTCCAAGGGTCTCAGAGAACCTGAGTGAATTCGGCCTCAGGATAAGGAAAGGCTCAAGCTGGACCACGAAGAAGAAAAGCTCAACCAACAGAGGCTGAAAGAAGCACTAAGTGTCTGGCCCTGGGTGAGAAGCAAGTCAGTGATGGAACAGGCTTTCTCCTTCATCCTCTCCCCAACACCCCGGTTCCCTCCTTGACAATCTTTACTGACATCCTAGATAAGGTAGGCAAGGCACTTACAATCACAATCGGTAACTGATGAGGAAAACATGCTGTCCAGTTATAATGTCTCCTGGATGCCATGAATCACAGAGGATCACAGGCTATTAATCACCAAAGGGTGGAAGGGACGAGTTTAAAGTCATGTGTACCAAACACAGCCATTTCTCTGGGGAATCTCAGACCTGGCATGATTCATTTTGCTTTCTCTGTGAGGAATTGCAGGGGTTAGAAGAATAAATAGTGCCACAGCCTCCTGAGTTCAGCTGGTAGCGAGGCCAAGCCTCCCATTGAGGAGAGGAGACTTAAGTCGCAGGAGATGCGTATTGCCACAGCAGGCATGGAGGTGCGTAACAGTGACACTCCTCTGGTGCCAGAGTCAGTCCAAGGGTACTATTCAGTCCTCTGTCTCTTCCCCGAAAGACTGTAGGGAGTCATGGGGATTCACAGGGAAAGCAGAAGGGTGACAGCCTTCATTGTCCCTGTCTCTTGGGGTTGTCTGTATCCTGATTTGGTAACAACTCAGGTTCACAGCCTGTCTCTGGAACCACTCTGGGTGCCTGTGTGATGAGGCATCCCAAATGCAGCTTTCTAGAAGGAAGGGGCTATCCTGTGCGAGGCTGTATTGCCCATGAGCAAGGGGCAGATGTTAGTTACCTACCTTTCACTAGAAAGGTAACCATAAAATGTGGTGGGGTGACCATAAAATGTGGTGGGGACATACGGAGAGGTCTCACTGAGAACGTCTGGCAAATTGTAGTAGTCTTTATTGCTGCTCTTTAGGCAAGTTAAGAGACAGCAGTTGAAGACCAGATAGCATGTGAGGCTCTACCGCAGATACCAGGTCATCACAGATCCATATACGCAGCTCAGGGACCTTCAAGTCTGGTTGTTTGCGTAGCTGTTGGTATTGTTTCTCGTTTTTTCCACATCAGTCTTCCACTCATTTTAAATAAAAAATGCTAACACACCCGGAGCAGAACGAGCAGTTGACTTAGTAATGACAAATATAATTCTTTAGACTCACAGATCATCTGGCCACCGACTTTGAGTTCAGTTCAGTTCAGGCTTGAGTTTTCCATTCTTTGCAATTTTTTACAGAACACTTCATGCTCACACAGCTCAATTTTCTAGGGTGCTTTTTTCTTTTTAGAATTGTATTTTCTGACCAATCACTCATTATTTCCCATATAGGACTGGTCACCACTTCTGGTCAGGATGTTCCTAATCTATGAGGAACCAAGTGAAACACATTACATGAGAGAGGGTACTTCCATCATTAATCCCCAGCATTTACATTCACACACGAGTACCTTGCCCACATGCAAGAAAGGGCATTTGCAAGAAGAACAATAAAACTTGGCACAAGGATGAGCAGCTCCCATTTGAGCGTTCGCAGGAAGCTGTCAAAAAGGAGAGTGGTAGAAACATGCTGAGTCCAGAGCATCTCACAGAATTGTTCCATGGACTTGTTCCACAATTGTCTTTCCTCCCTCTGCGCTCAGCTGCAATCACCATGAGTGCATGGGGACATGGGCAACACGAGCACATGCTTTTCCCACTGCTTCTAAGGTTAATATGAATAATGTTCCACAATCTGTTATTGTGGAAATACCAGCGATCATCCTCCAAAAGCGAGCCAAAGAGTTATATCTAGACATTAGTAAGAAGGGACCAAAGCATCTCTAGGATGGCAGAATGACACCACTGCAGAGAATAGCAGGATGAAAAGCTCCAAATGAGTTTTCCCCAATCTACTGTCAGCAATCATTCCTTATGCAGCACTCTGAGGAGTTCAGCAACACGGCGCATTCTGGGCTCGCAGCAGCAGAGGCAGCACTGAAGTGTACAGTTCAGCTGGTGAGCTGCAGACAGTCAGTGGCGTGATTAGCCATGGTCTGAGCAGGTAGCCAGCAGTGTCTGCATTCCAGACCACAACTAAGAGTCTCTTTCACAGTTCATTGCACTGCAATCAAAATTAATTTTCCTTCATCATTTTATTCTTGTGAAGGAAAAAAAATAAATTTGAGGACTTAATAGGAGGGAAAACCCACAGGGCACTTAGCTGAAGGAGCTCTCTGAAAGAGGCTCTGAAGATGGAAGTCTTGTCTGTCATCTCAGCTGCTAAGTAATACTAGTGGTGGGACTCCTGGAAAAATTAGTACAAATTGCATTGCAGAAAGGACTGCTGCAGAGATGTTTCTGTGTAGTTTTATGGTTGCGGTGAAGACCAGTGGGCGTTAAACTTGTCTTCAGGGGTATAATTTGGGTAAATCTCAACTTCCAAGTCCTCAGTCCCTGAACTTAAAAGGCAGATTCCCCTCTAACCACTGCCCTGCTTCCAGATCTCGCACTTACAACACTGTGTGCAGGTATTTGTGCCACCAAAAATCATGGCAGCTTTTCCAGAAGTGTCTGTATCCAGGATGGTTGGGTACATATTTTGGAAGCTATGATGACTTTCCCAGACCTTTCTTCCCGAGGCAAAATGAAAAGCACTAGTTGGAAACAGAACATCTGTATACTTCTGCCTTGCTATGAATACAAGGTTCATCTATTTTTCCCCTTTTTTCCATCAAGAAAAGTAGCATTTCATATGAGTTATTGCACGTGATGGATGTTGCCAGTTAGGACCACACTATCATCCTATTGCCTGTGTACTCTTTAGAATCTATTGTCATAGTTCAGGATATTTCCAGCTCCAGTTTTACAAAGTCATTTCTCATGGTTACCTACAACCAAGTGCAATGAAAAGGCCCAGATTATCAATGCTGATGCTGGTATCCATCATTTTCATCCCTCTATCATGGGAGATTCAGATACGGATATTTGTAGGAAGGTGAGTGCAGGACCTCAAGACAAGCAGAGTGAGAGGACTGAAGTTCTCTTCTACATTTCTACTCAACACCAACCACAGCAGTGGAGACTTTCCAGATTGTCATGTCAAAGTGCTTCAGCACTGACCACCTCTCAGGAAGAGTTAGTGGTTTACGCCTCATGATCCTCCATGCCCATTCCCCTTTCCATGCCTCAGTTGTTTTTACTCTTAAAAAGAGAAACGTTATAGACTCAGCTGCAGGGAAACATCTGAGCTGCTTTGCATGGATGAAGGGCTGACTGCAACACTACTGGGACCTGAGTCTCTGGATTTAGAGGGTTCTGTTTAGAACAAGCTTGGCTTATTAAGTGACAAAGTCATCTATTCAAATGCAATGAGCTTAAGCTTTTTCTTCTAACAGCATAACTTCATTCACTTCAATGGAATTGCATTTGGTTTACACAGGTGTGAGAGGGAAATCAAGTAGCATATAGAAATGTTTTCTTTTGAAATATTTTTGGAGAAGAGGGGTAAAAAATCTGCTTTTAGACCAATGCAAACATTTTCATGGAAATTTTCATTAGGGTTAAAATTTTCTGGAAAAAAAATGGAAATGTTTTTTTTTTCCCTGTAAAATAGTTTGATTTTCAAAAATCCCACAAACATTTAAATGGAAATCTAAATATTTTCACAAAAATTTTAATTGTATTTTTAAAGCTTTAGGTTTCCATTTTTTTATCAAAAATTGAAGTCTTTTGTCAAAATATTTAGAAAAACTAACGTATTTTTTCAAAATATCCCATAACAGCTTTTTTAAAGAAACTGTAATAGAAAGATTATAAGGATTAAGAACATGAAACCAATAAAAAACTGTCACAACTGAGCCTGACAACCTAACTGTGGAAGTTAACATATGTGAAACCTGGGATGAACATGAGTTGATAATCTATAGGTTTAAGATGGTTCTACTAACATACTTCACAGATGGGCAAGTGAAGGGCAAGGGGAGGGTTTTTCCTGAATTTGGATTTTGCATAGCTTGCATAAAACTAAGAAGGAAGTGAAAGGAGAACGGAGAGAGAGGGAGAGAAAACAAAAAGATAATATAGGCAATAGTCACCTCTGTACGTTATGACCCCCCTCAAGATATTGATGTCTCTAGTACAATACATCCAAGAATCATCTAGCCCATGTATTCCAAAAGTGAGACACGTACCCTGATGTCGGATGAGATCATGGCAGTTGAGACACAGCCAGGCCATGACCACATGTGCAATTGTAAAATTCTGAATTCTGCATCTGAAAGCTTGATATTCAGGTGTGTGGCTGCCCATGAGAAATTCCCAGGAACTCAGTGCTCACTTTCTCCAAAACAATTGGAAACGTCTGATCTAGCTGCTGTGTATATTTAAGCACTATAATGGATATACTCTGGAACTGAGTAAAAAGGGCAATAGCTAAGGCTATGTCTCTTTCTCATTTTTCACAGCTACAAACAATCCGAATAGATGTTTTCATTCAAACAGTGATTTAACACAGCTAAGTGTTGAAGTTTCATTCACCTAATTGTAATGCCATTGTCTTATAATACAGAAGAATAAAAAGTGAAACTTGGAAAATAAATAATAAAGTCCTGAATGGAGGCTTGAAGATGTAGTTTTCAAAACCAACTCTTCCAAACGTGAGAAGAAAGTTGTGACCCTTTTGTTCATGAACCATTTCTCTAGAAACACCAGAAGAATTAATTATGATAAAACAAGAAAGCACTGTTGCACAAGGACAACAGACAGCCCAGTCTGACGAGGGATCAACCCTACAGAGCTTTAAGAATATGATTCATGAAAAAAGAAAAGGAGAGGAAGAGGACATCTGTAGTCTCAACCTAAAGCTGAATGGCTCCGTCACAATCCTACTTGCACTTGGCATTGCTACTCAGCTTTGGCTAGGATATGCGGTCTCACTGCCAGCTATCAGCAAGTAATGCTGGCTGACTGTGGTGGGGATCAAAGACACCCCAGACTTACTGAACATACCTGGCAGGATTGAGAGGAG
>Ga0181612_101531_pt1 | contig 26605 bp, 21 predicted proteins | sample HoacroProtozoa21_FD_119630 | JGI IMG/M metagenome (GOLD analysis project Ga0181612, IMG submission 119630) | Hoatzin crop microbial communities from Cojedes, Venezuel. Combined Assembly of Gp0051906, Gp0051904, Gp0051908
AGCTTGCAATGAAGTGTTCGTTTTGGAGCCCTTCACTGCCGCAACTTCAGTAGCTGCTTTTTTCTGCTTCAAGGGGGAAAAGTGGTTCTGTATTGTTGGTTATGTACGAAGGTAGGGGTTTGGTTGTACTGTATGCACTGCACACGAGCTTGGATTTTGCCATTTTCCAAAGCTACTTCTATGAAAAGATGTGATTTAAACTTAATATGAACATCTTCTATGAGACATGCCAGTGTGAGAATTTTTAATTAATAGGGTGGGAAAGGAAACTTCAGACCTATAGCTTACTTTTGCTTTTACATGGGCCTTTACCCTTGCCATTCCTAGACTGTAATCTCCTACCCCTGTTGGTTGCCTGACCACCTCAAGGTCCAGATCCAGCTCCCAGAACAACTCCTTCTTGCTGCTTTTGCATCAGAGGAGCTGATGCCGCAAGGGAGGGGCAGGATGGGAGTGAAGCCGTGTCTGAATCCAGGCAGGCAATCCATTTCAGCAGCCTTCACCTCAGTCCTGTCTGTGCTAGCACCCCACACCTGGCATGAAACTCTTGCCACTGAAACTTTGGTTGTCATTTACATATGCATATTTTGTATTTTCTCTTTTTTTTGTGACAATCAGTACAAACTTTGAAGTAGTGCTCAGGCCAAATTGTAATCCCCCCTCCTGTCACACAAGCTGCATTTCTAGTCGCGGCGTTGGTAGGCATCCCGGCGTCTCCCTCACACCAGCTTAGTGCAGCCGAGAAAAGCTGTGGCGATGCTGTGGAGCAGGATGTGCAACCTGCTGGGTTTCCTGCGTTTGTGTGTGTGCGTGTTGCTGGCCTGGGCCGAAGCCTGTCCTCCTCCGTCTGCCCTGCTACCGCTGCGGGACACATACCCTGGTTTAGGAGCGAACAACGCTTGCACAGATAAACACTGCACGTGTTGCTGTACGATTTTTGCATTAGGAAGCATTGGCTGGAGATGCAGCCCATCATTCTTGTCCTGGGGTGCTCTAGCACTCTCCTCCAGTCAGTTGCAGACAAGCTCATTTTCCCTTGGGAAAGGGATTATGTGAATTAAGAAAATTTGGGCGATAATTTTCACTTGCATTTTTGTGGCCATGTGAGAAGGCTCTGACCCAAAAGGATGGGGTTGATGCTGCTCGCTCCCAGCTGAGTGTAGGGAGGGGTTAGGTTAAAATACCAGTAAAATCTAACCTCAAGCTGAGTGTAAGGAGGCGTTAGGTTAAAATACCGGGTAAAATCTAACCTCAAGCAGTTCATCTAAATGTCCATAATGGCAGAGGTCTTAGAATTTTATGTCATGCCCTTTTGAAGGGATTTGCTCTTCTCACATTGCTGTTCAAAAAAGAGAAAGGAAGAATTGTGTTGAATTATCACAAGAATTATTAGCCAGCCTTGGAAGCTGTGTTTCTAGTTTGTCTGAAAATCTCCCTGCATATAGTCAATGCATGATAGAGACACTGACAAGTTAATCGTCAAGCTATCGCTAAGAAGGAGGTGTTTGGTACATATGCTTCAGCTTGGAAGTGGAATGACACTTGGCACCATAATGTCCCAGTTACCTTTTTTTGAAGGAGTAGGAAAACTACAGAACTAAATACTGAGTCAAGCTGCATGGGCAGAGCTCCTGTGTCAGGATGGCGCTGATGTCATGGTCGCAGCGTGACATCGCTAGCCGTATGTGAAAAGCTCAGAGCATCACCCAAGCCGCCTACGTTATTCCAAACCTCAGTAACATTTGCTGAAAACTTGCCTGGGTTTTTTTTCCATAACATATCCAGAGAAGTTTAGCCACGCAGCTGAAACATCTGACCACCGATTTAGAAGATGAGCTGGAAGGCTTTGGGTGGTGATGTGAAGTTCACCTGCGTTGCAACACTATGTGCTGCTCCTGAATAAAATGTGCCATTGAACCCCGAGTTTGAATGCCATTGCCCTTGTGTGCCCTTCCTAAAGGTATCTGTGAAAATGGGGTGATGTCAAAATAATGTTTCTCTGCTGAAAGCTGTCCAGATACTAAAGTCTCCAGCTTCTGCAATAGCCTTCTGTCAACGAGAGGCTGGCTGTCTCGCTTGCAGCACTCCCGGTCACAGATGTGTAGCAAGAGCAGCATCTGAGATGCTTTTAATTGCTGGCCTCTGCCCGGACAGTAATCTCCACTCTTACTGCATGTTTGGGAGTTTCACAACAATTAATGGGACATGGAAAAGGAAATGGAGAGGCACTGGACTCCTTTAGATTTTTTTTTAAGAACAAAAAAATCTGATCTGCGAGATTTTTGCCAAAACTCCCTTCAGCTCTGGTAGTATCAGGAAGGCAGATCACTTCTTCCATGGTGGTCACTCTGGTTAGCACAGACCAAATGAAATTAGAGTGTCAATGGAGAAAGATGAGTCCTGGAGCATGTATGGATTTTGCTTTTGGACTGGTTACTATTTTTTTTTACCCCTGCAGCTGTTTTTGTGAGGGTAATGATGTTCTTTGGTCTTTCTCTGTAGCTCTGCAGTGCTTAACAGCTTATTGCTGTGAGGCCTACACGTGATGTCTGTGGAAGATGTGGGGAAAAAAAGTACTTGGATCACAGCTGAAACGGAGATCTCAATCCTTCCGAGTCTGAGAAGGTAGCGAGCACAACTTCAGCAGTTACGTCAGGAAAGGATAGTGCAAAGGACCAAGCTTAGCACACCGCTATCAGAATGGTGTAGAAAATCAGGTAACAGTAGTTCTGTTTCGCACCTGAGCATATGAGAATAAGCCTGTGTTAACAGACTGCAGCTTGGCAAAAGTAATGTCTTTGTGCAGAGGCTTTGTTGCTGGCAGTGGATGAAATCCTGATAAAAGCAGTATTTCTCCAAATGACTTGAGGTAAAGTCAAATGTAGAGAGTCCTTACGCAATATGGAGTTCCCCTTTCGAAACAGCATTTTGGAGAGAAAAAGTCATTGGTCTGAGCTAGGACAAAAATTGCTTAAACAAGATAAACAAGGGGGGACTGCTGCCATATTTCCCTTCCCCTTTATCTCTAAACCTTAAGCTTAAATTACAAATCTGAAGTTAATGCAGTGCAGTGCATCTGCAACTACTGAAACCAGCTACATTTTGATAGGTCTTACTTTGATGATGATGAATGTTTGAAAGTTCCTCTGGGTAACAGAAAAATTTCTATGCTTTTGAAGTTCAAATACAAGTGTTTCTTAATATTACTAAGAAGGTTTTAAAATTAAATAATTAGTTCTCCTGATAAAGTGTTCCACAGTCAACAAGAAAATTATTTACTAATTCTGTATCCTTGTTTCTAATCCAAGTAGTTCACAGAACATAGAAATAAACTTAATTTTCAAAAACCTGTTGTTTTTATGGGCATGATATTTTTCAAATACGAGCTAGAAAGAAAGGAGGTTTCAGTCATAAAATCTGAGCTAACTACAGAATCTTGGTAGCAGGTCACTCACCACTAACAAGTACTTTGGCACTGTGCAGAGCTCTGAGGGGCTTTAGAACATGCTGTGGGAATGGGGACCAGAGCAGTAAAACAGGGTGGAAAAATCTGTGCTTGAGCTTCACAAAGAAGAAACTACTTCAGTGGTAAGTAAGAAAAGGTATATGTTCCTAAGCTGCATTTTTCTTGTATTATACATAGTGTCCTGCAAAACTAACCCTTCAAGATACTGGTTATGTGATGATGACTTTATTCCAGAAATAACAAGTTGGGTCCCATCCTATGGAATGGTTTATCCAGGCAGTGAAAGTATGGTAGGGAAGAGTGGAGAGGATGATAGGTACATTTCTGGTGTGGTACGGCACTCAGCAACTCCTTGGAGTACATGCATTCCTTCTTTGAAGTAACGTGAAAATGTGTTTGGGGTTTTACCCAGATCTGATCATCCTGGTTTTTGAACAACTTTGTTCTGACAGATTCTTTTTGGAGGATGTCTTCACCAATCTGGCTTCAGAGCACCTTGCCATGACAATGCCTGTCAGGTGCCATGTACTGGCTGGCTGAGGCAGGGAGGCTGTGTTTTCCTGTGCTCGGTAGGAATGAAAGACTCTGAACCAAGTCATGTACTGGATGGGAAGTATTAAAGACCTGGAAATGTGGAAGAATATGCTGAAGATGAGACTAGATTCGTTCTCATCACCTTCAGCCTTTGTTAAGAAAGGTTTTTTTTTCTGTAAAGGTGATTAATCCCAAGCAGAGTTGCTCATATTTAGTGGAAGAAAAGCTTAAGATTCACTGACGTTTCACTGAGGTGCTTTTTGATAGGTCTAAGCTGTTTGCTAAGTAAATTGGGTAGAATGGTAATGTTTGTTATAGAAGCCCTTAGAGAAGTTTTCCATCTCCTAGCATCTGTGATAAATAGATTATGAATATAAGAGCCTGCCCTGTTACAGTGTTGGGAACTCTTGACAGAGGTGAAATGCGCTCTCTGTTCGTAGCGTACATGGGGCTTTGACCTCTGTCATGCTTTTCATCCATCCAGAGTTGCTAGATACTGTTTATAGAAATATGAAGCACTCTCTGAGACTAGAAAATGTGATCGCTTACTTTGCAGTAACGGTGGTTCTCTGAGCGGTCTCCATATGGAGTTCAGTTTCCCCAAAAAGCTAAAATTTCAGTTTACGGGTGACCTTGAAAACAGGGATGGGAGGTGGCTTGTAGGATGCTCATGGGCATCCAGCAGGACTGCACCCCAAGCAGACCCAGCCTGAGGGATGGAAAACCAGCAGTCCCCCTGGGAGAAGCCCAGAGTGCCGCTGGTTAATACCTGCTGTACTGCACTGTCACACCAGTTTTGGGGCCCAGCACACAGGAGAAGCGAGGGCATCACTGCACTGAGCCGGGACGTGTTCGGGCCAGCTAACCTGTCAAAACACCCATCTAATGACAAATGCACTACAGTGCACTACGTTTAAAACTGTATAGGAAAGGCCATCAAATCAAGGCTGTGTATGGCGTAGGTGTGAAGGGAGCCACAGGCTGATAGAAATGGCACAACCAGTGACGTAGCAACTCTGATACTGGGCTACTGGTCTAGTTGTTCCTGGGATTAATGCGGCTGCTGAGTTTAGATCTGATGAATGAGTCTCAAAACCCAATTTACGCAGAAATGATTGCTTAAACCTGTTCACTTCATCTTTCCCTGTGCAGGTGGCTTTCCTACGTTATCTGCTTTTTCCGTGATGACTTCTAGGCACGGCTTGGGCAGGAGTTGTCCCATCCCAGCGTAGCACTGAGCACGTGGGTGGGCGTCCTCCCAGCAGGGCTGCTGGATGCTTCCTAATCCAGTAATGGGGAAAAACACACCCGCCACGAGAGACCATGCAGCGCTTCACTGAAAGCGTAATAGATATCGAAGTCTCCAGGACTTTGGAATCACACGGACTCTGACATTTTCATGTGATGCTATATAGTGTTTAGGTAAAAGGTTAAGACTATACTTAGTCTAATATAAACCTATACCGTAACACGGAGGCAGAAAGACAGAGTTAGTACCACTTGCTTCTTTAATAAGAGTCAAGTTGAGGTGGAGCAGGAGAGTTTATAAATGTTTTCTGTTTAGTTTTTTTCCTTTCGCACTTTGCATGACTTCTTGTTAGAAGGCTGGAAACAGGCTTCTCTTAACTCTTAGTTATTAAACAAACCAAAGAGCAGTCTTGGAAAGAAATTAGGGTCTGAGAACACAGCAGGGTACTGGGAAACTTAATAAATATCCTGTTGTTATAACATCTGTCATTTTAGCATTAACAAGCTCATGACTTTAGCTGTTGTATGATCACAGCTCTACTTTGCAGATTAAGGGGAAGGCTGGTAGACCTTTCACGTAAAACCTTTCTGCACGGCAGGATGCTTTAACCTCTTGTATCCTGAAGCTGTTCAGCTAAAGCAGCCTGAAAGTGATATTGAGACAGACTCCTGTGTGGGTCAATTAAGAGGGATACAGAAGCACTTGGGCTTAAGGGTTTTCCTCGTTTTTTTCTCTTTGATGTCCAGAAGAGTAAGAAAAAAAACCCCGAAACAAAGTAATGTGGGTTGCATTTGTTTGCGGGTTTTTTTCTTAATTTTGATTTGGCCATATTTTGGCTCTCTTAAAGGTTGTAGAGAGGAGATTTAAGAGACTGTCTTATTAAATGAATAAACATCACTGGAGCAAAACTATGGTAGATGTGCATTGCATTTAAGGCAGTAAATGTATACCAACCGCAAACACAGAGTGGTATTTTGGTTCATTTTAAAACAGGCCTATGTAAGGACCAGAACAACTGTACAAATACCGAACCCCATACAGTGTCTGTCACCACCTGTTTCTGTGATTTCTTTAGCCTGTTGACTCATATTTTTCTTTTCTGGAAGCTAAGGAAAATGCCTGCCATGCTGAATATGCTCCTGGTTTGGTTATAATCTCGGATGAAGTTCATCCAAAATGATTCCATGGTGATAAGGTTTCTGACTTCTTTATTTTTTGCTTTTATGTGTCAGGTGGTGAAATGAGAGCCCTCCATGAACTCTATGCAGCCAGTGCTGCAAAGATACAGCAAGCATTGCTCCCCTGGGACACGGCTTCTCACGCAGGGAAGAGCAGAGGGGCTGAAAGAAAGAGGTTGTCTTGGTGCTTAGGAGAAGTCCGTGGCACATCAGGCGCAAGCAAGAGCTGTGGTTTTAGAAGTGACCTATAGCCCTCTTGCCCCAGAGGGCTCCATTGTCCTCCCTTGCTGTCCTGCCTCAGGGCGAAGAAGCACCACATCCAGCTCACAGCTGCCTCCAGGACCGGTGTCAGTCCACAGAAGTATCAGTGGACCACGTCTCATAGGATGTAAGGGCAAACCACTGTGTTCACGTGCTACTTAGATGCTTCTGAAAAGCCCAGAGGCATCAGTTTGCACCCCCAAGTGCTTCCAAGTCCCCACGCACTTCAGGAGCCTATGTCCCAAGTGGTTTTTCACAGAATTTAGGCTCCTTAATGCATGTTTGGCATGTTAAGGCTCTAAGCATGTTTGTTTGCTTTAAACAGGGTTGAGATTGTCGTGGAAATGCTACAATTCTGTTTGGGGAAAAAAACCCTTACAAAGGAGTAAGGCCAGATGTACCGAAGAGTTGCTATCTCATGTGGCATGACTGGAAAGCACAGATGTGATCTGGGGCACTGGGGTGTACAAAACCCTTGCTCAGGTCACTAATAAGCAGCTGGTTTACTTTGTGTCCTTTCAACTTCTGTTTGTTTTAATGACATTAAAGCAAGAGCAGGAATCTACATCCTCCCCCCAAATTTTGAAAAGACAAGCACAAGCATTTCAGTTTCACTGCAGTGACAGACTCGGGGGAGAACTTTTTTTTTTTTTGGTAAAATGCTTGAACTTCCTGAAATAGTTAAAAAAAACCACCTGACTCCAAACCACTATTCGTTTTGAAATACTTTTCCCTTTTGTAAGTGAAATTACAAGTTCAAATTCTTGCAATGTTTTGAATAGAACAAAACATTTGGACCCCAGTAGCTTTTGCTAAAGACTTTCAGAGCTGCTAACATCTAGAAAATCAGTTATTTGCGCGGGGCTAATTAGAACCCATCAAAGAATGAGAGAAATGAATCCCAACAATGCAGTTGAACGGTAGTGCTAAGATCTTGCAATTAAACTGTGCTGTTGAATTATGTATATTAGCACATGAATTACTCTTTAAATGATAAATGTTGAACCAAATAATTATCTAAAGCTTCTGGGAAGGGATAATCAGTAAGGTTAGGCTGCTGAAATATAATGCTTTTCTTTTGCAAAATACAAATAGAAGTACGGCTTGCTGAAAACACAACAAATTGTTCCCTGCGACAGAATCACCAGGTTAAGACACGTTTCTTCTTTTTGAAATATGGGTGGCACATTACGCTTTTCTCCTTTTAAAACCAGGCAAAATTAGAACAATAAAAACCTTGAGGAACGATTACCAGGTTTCCAGAGACTGACTGCAAAAGCCTACAGAGGTGCCAATTTGCATCCTTCCCGCTCCGGCAAAGAGGGTGCTGGGAAGATCAGAGGCCAGCTGCGTGGTGGGGAGTGCGGCTGCGTGGGGATGCTGCTCTCTGTTTGATGCCAGCATGGGTGAGCGCAGCCTTGCTGCTGCGCCTGCTCTGGTGGGGCCAGCTGCCTCCAGAAGGTCTGTGCTTCTGCGATCCTCGTGCATGGCTGCGGTCACCATGCACCGCTGCAATCCTCGTACACTTCTGCGGTCCGCAGGGATGGCTGCAATCACCTCGCACGGCTGCAATACTGAGGCGTAGCTGCAATCTTTGTGCACCTCTGCAATCACCGTGCATGGCTGCAATCACCACGCACGGCTGCAGGCCTTGTGCATGGCTGCAGGCCTTGTGCACGGCTGCAGTCCTTGTGCATGGCTGCAGGCCTTGCGCACGGCTGCAATCCTTGTGCACGGCTGCACTGGGGTGGCCCTGGGCAGGTGCAAGGGGATTGATTACAGGGGCTCGGCGCGGAGGGGCAGCCCCACACTTATCTCGCAGAGCAGCCCGGCACCACCCTGCCTCTCCCCGGGGCAGCGGGGCAGCCTGGGGACTGCTGCGCTTGGGCTGGCGCAGGCTCTGGCCAGCAGCAGCACGACGCCGTGCCAGACTCCGTGTACAGCGGCAATTCACTGAGCCCTTCACCATTGCTCACTTGCCTGGGAAGTCCCTGCACCATGCCTGGTGACTACCCAGGGCAGTGCCTGCAGGAGCAGTCCGCTTTCTCCTGCTGGTGGTCCGGAGCTGCCCCACTGTCGCCCCAGAAGACACCATGCCCCCCGGCACCGCTCCTCCTGAGCGCAGCTGGGATGGAAACCCACGCAAGGGCGTTTGTGGCAAACGGAGCGGTGGCGAGGCTTACCGCAGGGCCGCTGCGCAGCCCCGATGATGCGAGCGATTGGCATCGCGCTGTGAAATGCGATTTGCCAAAGCGAAACCGCTCCAGCCACACGCACCCGACCGCAGCGCCCGAGCAGCGCTGGAATCGCCGCCACCACCACGAAACAGGCGGCCACAATTAGCAGGGAAATTCATCTTTTACAAAAACCACACCGGGCCATTAGCTTTTAACCAGGTTTTAAGGGCGGGAAACAGCTTTCCTGTTGGGCAAACCTTAACAAGGAAATAACTTGGCTCCAAACATCCAGGGGCGGTGGGGAGTTCAGAGCAGAGTTAGCTCTGAACTCTGCAGCTTGAGCTCCTCGGTACAATGCAGCCAGCTCCTGCGCGCGGAGGAGCCGGTGGGGGAGCTGCAGGGAGCTGCCCTTATTTATTTGTTCCTACCGCACAGGCTGAGACAAGGGCTGTGTTTTATGTTCCTCTGCAGGAAGGTGATAAAGTGCCTGGAAACTGCTGAAAACCATTCACCAATAAATTCAAACGGGAAGACCATTTCTCGTGCCTTGGAAGGAGAGCTGAGGGGTGCTGGAAAGCGAAGAAGACCGAAACGGCGCATCGCATGGCAGCATGGCAGGAGGCAGCGGGGCAATTTTTCTGGTTCGTTTTGTTGCTTGGTTTTTTTTTTTTTTTTTCTCCTCAATGATTTTTACTCTGCCTGTGGCTAGGCAATCAATATCTCTTTGCCACCAATAAATATTCTGGGCTTCTAAATGACGATGTATTCCAGGGTGAAACAAATTAAGTGTGCAATCGCTGCCCTCTTGTACTCAAACTAATTCTGTGAGTCTAAATGGAAATTTGGAGAGAGATTCCTGAACCAGGCTTTCCAGTGGCGGCAGATTTGAACAGGGGGAAAAACATCAGGTTTGGCTTTCGCTTGTTGCTGACCCCTCTGCTTTCACTGAGCCAAAGCAGAGATTGGGGCGAGCTGCGTGAGCAGCTTCGCAGGCTGAATCCATCAGGCAGATGCACGTGGTTGAGCATCAGCCTGCCTGGAGCGCCGCGGGCCCTTTTTTCCCTCGGTGGGAGCTGGTGGGAGCTGGATATGGGTTCAATAACCTGGAGTGCAAAGCACAGCCCAGGCTGAGCTGCACCAGCCCAAACGTCTGCGCCCTGGGGTGTTGGTGCAATGGCTGGTTGGGGAGCATCCCCTGAGGACCTGCTACTAGAAGCAATCCTTCCCTTCGATCCCTATCCCAGGGTCGGGTGGGAACCTGTCTGGAGCCCTGAAAAGTCTGCTGTGGCTGTGGCAGCAACCAATCCCGTCCCCAGGTATCCGAGGGAGAGCAGATCGGCTTAACTAAGCACTGGGAAGTGACCTGATTTGCTTCTTAAGCGCTGTTGGATGATTTGATGCAAAAAATTGCTACAGGATACATTATTCTCTTCGGTTTCCTACGGCATTTTGTTGTGGTGGTAGAGGGATCGTGTAATGACTGCCGCTGTGTTTCCCCCCCACATTACTGCTGCTTGAACCCTGCAGCAGAGAAACTTTACGGGACAGTTGAGGAAATATTTGACTCTGTTTCCCAACTTCTGCTACAACAAGAGCTGTTGCTTTGTGGGATTAAGATGACCATGGAAGACGGAGGGCAAAGGCACTGGACATCTTTGCCAGGAGCAGACACTGCCTGGCAAAACACAGCCAGCCTTGAGCTGGCGGACACCTTGCGTCGGTGGCCGGCAGTCCTGCTTCTTCGTCCGCCAGAGCTGAGCCTTCACTGCCAGATCCTGGTCTCCTGGGTCAGGGGACAGGGATCCCTGTGGAGGGTCTGCTCTCTCTGCCTCCTCCCCTTCAGGCAGGGAGGGTGCTGCCATTTTTATAGTGGCAACACTGTGCTACCTGTGCACTGATCCTTGTTAGCTTGTACGTGCAGATGGGTAGTGAATGATGGGCCCTGACATTTGCCATGAAGACAATGAAGTCATCCCAGTTTCAGTTCACCCTCTCTTGGTTTTCTACCAAACCTTTTCATAACAACACCTATTTCATTTTAATAAGCTAACAGTAACCCCAGCAAAGCCTGTATGTCAGCAAAAGGCTCTCCACAATTGCAACTCTCAGCAAAACAAGAGCTAACGCTGCAGAGGGGCGAGTGCCGAGGAAGTCTGAGCCCATGCCCATGGTCAGTCTTAGGCAGCATTCACCGAGCCAGGCCCATCACAGGGCTTCGGCTCTGTCCTAGCCCACCTCCACCGTGCTTGCAGATGAGTTATCACTTGTGAGAGGAGAGAGCAGGCTCCACAAATAGTTACTGAAGTCTTTACTCATCCTTTCTGTCCGAGGACAAGCCTCTGGATGCCAGAGGAGGCCAGAGAAATGTTTTGTGTCTTCACTGCAACAGAAGCCAGCTCCGAAAAAATCTGGATTGGCGTCTGGTGGGAGTATTTGGAGCATCAGGGCTTAGAATGCTGCTTCTCATAGAAATCAGCAGGAATTTTGTCACTTGCTTGTCTGGCCCAACTCTGCTCCTGTGGCTGGCAACCCCACTACAGAAGAGTGGGGTTTGCTGTGGAGGGTATTTGCAGGGGCGGGTGCTGAGGAGGAGGCAAGCTGCCTGCTGGAAGGTCGTTTGGCCTGAGTGCCCCTGTAGCCCTGAGGGCCTGATGTTCATTTTCCTTCCCTTTGGGTTTTGCTCAAGGGAGTCTGTGGGTTTGTTGCTGGCCAGCATGTAGTGGACGCAGCTTGGGGCCCGGGGCTGAGGATGAACTGCGGAGATAAGCTATCTGTGAGCATAAATGTGCCTCTAGCCCTGCACACCTTGTTGGAGAAAGGAGAATTTCTGAAAAGGAGAACACGCCGAGAGGGGGGCTGGGTGGTGCATGCCTTGTTTCTGACCCTCTTTCCATCAGCACCCACTGCTGAGTCTTTTTGGAGGCAGGCTACAGAATGAAAGACGTGTCAAACCCAGTCTGAGTGTCCCTAGGTGACAAAAATACAGGGATTTACGAACTGATGGACAGAAAAAACACCCTGCTTAGGGGCTAAGCCCTGATATCTTCTAATGACCAGAAGAACCAGAACAATTTGTGGCTTTTTTCTTGCAGCTCCCATGTCTGGGTGCCCTGACACTCATCCACATGCTGCGAGATTTGAAACACATACTCCACAAGCCAATGTGCTGTTGAAGAAATGGTGTTATGGGCAGTTTTTCAATCCTCCAGCACAGTTTGGAGCAGAACTCTCATGGGCTGCAGTGAAATTTCCAGACAGGTGAGGTGGCTGAGCCAGCAGAGGTGTTGCAAGGTGCTGCTGCCGCCACAGCAAACCCCATGAGCAGTTGGTGACTCAGGTCTCTGCTAAATTCCCTAATGAAAGGCGAAAGGATCTGGTGTCTTTGTGTTAATCACTGCAAGTCTGGCTCTCCACTGTTAGTATCTTCCCAGGGTTTTGTGTATCTTGATGTGTTTAAATAGCCAAACAATCTTTTCTTGAATGCTCTACTGAGAAAAAACACTGGTAGCAGACTCCTAGGAGGCAGCACCATGGGCTGAGTAAAAATTGCAGGGCTGTTCTATGTTACACCTGTTGCAAGGGGAAAAACCCAGGATCACTGTGCTGTTGTCATACGCTGCGCCGTATTTCAAAATGAGCCTGATGTGGATGAGCAAACAGATCCGCAGGCGAACAGAGTCTGTCTCCTCCATGCCCTGCAGAGTTTCTGTGAGCCCGGTGGCCCACGGGATGTGTTAATAAGCGAGCTGCAACGTTCCTGCTAATTTAGCATAATAACGCTCAGCTCATCCCTGAGAGGCTGTAAGGAATGAGCTGAAAATCTGCTGCAGCCAAGGGGAGCTGCATCCTGCTCTTTGTTGCGCTGGCATTTTCGTGGTACCTTTTATGTCGGGTCCGAGATGAAGAGATGCACCCGATTTTACACCGTGACTCCGCCGTACATGTTACGCCGTGACCCCAGCCTGCACGACTCTCTCTTTGGCCTTAATGCTTTTAGGTCAGGTGTGTAGCTCTCCACACAGCCTATGCACGTACCTCACGGTCTAACTCGCTGTGCTGCCTACTGCTTTTGTTTGGACAAGTTTTCAAAAGTGTCGTGGTGGCCAAACTTGATGGATTGCCTGCCTGAAGTAGCTGGATGATCAGCTGAAGTGTTTCTTTGGGCGTATCAATTCCTACTTGTGTCCTAATTTTTTGATTGCTCTGTTCAGCCTGCAAACTGTTTTGGGGAACTCTCTTTGGTATTCCCTGTTCCTGAAGTGAAAACTCCTTTGTCTATGCATTTCATCCTTTCTTATATAAAGGAAAATAGGATTTTGTGTTTGAGTAAGTAGAAGGTAAAGCAGTATCCAGCAGGTCAGTTTAATGCAGGGCTGCTTTCTGTTGACGGGCAAGAATACACTTCTGTTTGTTTTTCTTAGGTTTTTGTGATATTCTCTTACCGTGAGAAATGAGCACTGCTAAGAAGAGATGAAGACATGGCTTAGCTACGAAGAGGAAATACAAAAGGCCGACAGTCCAGGAAAAATACAGTGCAAATGCAGAGCTGCTTTTCGGGCTGACTCCCCTGAGCTGTGTGATCGCTGGGGTGCTCAAAGGGAGGTTCGTGGTTTCCTTAAAAGGCGCCCACACAGATTTCGTTTCCCTGCAAAGCACGCGCGTGACCCTATGGTATTTCTGGCAAGTCCCCATCGCGTGCCTGCCAGCAGCTGCCTGTGCGAAACGGGACGGTCAGATGTGCCGCCAGCCCGGGGAACCGGAGGGTTTCCTAAGGCACAAGCCCGCGGGTATTGAGGAGATGGTCAGGAAGCATCATCCCAGAAAACCGTCTTAAACAGAGCTAGACTCAGAGTCGGGGTTTCTCTCCTCCCCTGAAATCAGCAGCTGCAATTGCAGTGCTGACGGGGCAGCCGGAATCGCCTGGCATGTGGAGCTGCAAGGAGAGGGGGCCCCAGCGCTGGCGCTGAGCTAACGGCAGCACACCAGGTATCTGCTCCTCTCCTCCTGCTGCCAGGGAGGCGGGTAATTACCGTATCCGTTTTAGAAATGAAGAAACTAATGCATACATAGGCGGAAGGGTAGAGTTTTAAGAACGTGTGGGTGTCTGAGATGCAAATGCTTTGGGAAACACCACATTGCTCCTGATTTGCATCTGTAGGCATCTAAATGCTTGCACCAATGTGACCCAGAGGGCCGCGTTCGAGGGCGCAGGGAGTGCGAGCAGCGCAGGGTGGGCTCCCACACCCCCTCGCTGGGGATCCCTTGCTCCTCGTGGCGCCTGGGCCAGTCGCTCCCCGGCCTTTGGACCTGCTCCAGGGACAATCACTCCTGAGTCCCCCCGAATGGCAGTGATGACAGGATGGGGTGGGATGGGACAGGACGGGATGGGACAGAATGGCATTTCCCTCTTCACCCTGGAAGAGCAGCCTGCATTGCCGGCCTCGCTGATCCTCCCAGCTCCTCCTCTTGCCAGCTTTTCTATTTCAAATAGAAATCTAAAAGCTCAGCAGGTTTGCTTTCCTTCAGGAGCAGGAAACCTGCTGGTTTTGTCTGCCTGAATGTTGCACTGGCCCAGGCTGGATGCTGCATGTCACCTGCCAGGCACCGTCGATGCTCCGGGGCAGGAGGCAGAGCCGATGTCCCACGTTCAACTCTCCCAGACCCCACGGGACTTTGGACACTCCTTTTTATGATGATGATGGGGATGTTGAAAGCTGTCACCCAAGCTGAAGTGCAAAAGAGTGAAGGAGATTACCTCAGTGGAAAAATAGGTCTAATTACCTGTAATAGACTCTGTGACTGTGTATGCAATCATTTCCTCCTGAAGACCTTGGTACGCTTGAGAAGAGAAACTTCCTGGTTTCTGTGCAGAGTGTCGTCATGATTTATCATTAATGAACTATACTCTTCCAACCTTCATTTTCCAGTTTTCAGTACCCCTGTGGCATCACTTGCTCTAGAAAAACAGCCAGACTCCAACTTAGATTTTTTTGGGTGAGCTTTGAGGGACAACTTTGTTAAAGGTCAAGACACACTTTTTCAGCTGCAGCCAAAGGCTTTTCCTTGCCGAGTCAAATCAGTGGGTTTCCTAACTTGTCATGGCTCTGAAGTCCACCTGTAGGCATCTGCTTGACTGTTTCTGTTGGAGCATTGCATTGCTTTTCCCACAGGGCATCTAGATGGGCAGCTGGATCCATATTCTTTTCCATATGAGCAAAGAAACAGAGGTTTTTGTTCCCTGTGCTGGGACTTAGATTTATCCTCATGTGGCAGGAATACAAAGTGTTTGGGGTTTTTTTCCAAAGTCTGTACCATAATGGTGATAGAAAATTCTAATTGGCTTCCCTGTGTTGCGTGATGTTAGTATGATATTTGAATGACAGTATCCTTTCACCCATGGCCACTTGCACTAGTCCACTTTTCAAAGTCCAAAATGCAAGCCCTTTTTCCACAAATAATTCTAAGATTAAAAAAAAATAAAAATAGAAAGAAAACCTGAGGAAAAATGTTAGCTCCATTTTCTTTTTTGGAAAAAAAGTATGAAAACAAATACGTGAGCAATATGATGGAAAACCACAGCCTTTGTGTGGGATAGGCTTCAGCAGCTGAAATGCCAAGCTCTGTATCAGTCTGAACTACTGCCAATCATCTCTTAACCAAAAATATTTGGTTATTTCCACAGCTGACTCCATTTTTTTTACATCCCCCACCGTGCAACTGGCAGGGTGCTAACAGTAGTAGGAGCCCAGGAGGAGGCGGGTTTGGGGAAGAGGCACGACTGTCACGATAGCAGTGCTGTAGGTGTGCGAGAAATACCGTGCAGAAGAAGCAAGAGCAACCAGCACTGCTGCAAACACCTGAGAGTGGTAATGTGGGAGCCTCACACCAGCACAGGGGGTCAAATAAAAGGACTGCCTGGTGAAAATGGAAATTGTCAAAGAGCTGATGTTCAGCTGGGCAGTGGGATCGATGGGGGAGCTCCTGAGAAATGCGTGCTGCGACCTCTGACATTTCATCCCTTATCAGGTTTGAGTCAGTGTCTTTTGCGGCACAGTTACGTGGTGAGGAAAGGTGGTTTTGGTGATAATAAGTGTTTTATTCTAGTGACCTCATTTTTGCTGAATGTCTTGGCTTGGACGTTTTGCTGTTGCTAATACATGTGCTGAGAAACAACGCTGCAATGCTAAGAAGATGCCAGTTAGAAAACTAGTGAGTTCATTTCACACCACTTTCCCGATGTCTTTGCCTAGGCTTCTTCAACCTTTAAAAACAAATTACAAATATGCTTCAATACTTACTCCTCGGGGCACTGGCCCTTTTGAAGGCTGCCTGTCCTGCAGGAGCTCGTGTCTGTGTCACTTTGGTCAGTGTCGCTTTGGAAGGGTTCAGGGGAAGCAGAATTTACCTCTCTGTTCACAGCAGCTGGTATACAGAGGTGGCTGGGCAGGATGAACTGTGCTCTGGGGACACCCAGCAAGCCTTGGCACAGCACAGCCCCTCACATCTCTCAGGTCCCCGCTGCAGGCTAGAGGCCACGATGGGGCTGGAGGTGGCATGGTGGCCTGTTGGGAAAGGATGCCCTGGCCACCCCTGAGAGGGGATGCCCCAGGCGTACATCTCTTCCTGGAGATTTTTAGCACTGGCCCTCTTGGTGTCTTAATCCTTTCATACCTGTCACTGGTGAAGATCCTGCACGGAGAGCAGCCCCTCCTTTCTTGTAACTGTTCTTGTCTTTGTGAATCTTCCCCCCCCCAATATTTCGCTCTATTTTGCTCTTGCCTTTCACATCCATCATTGCTTATTGTTGTCTTCTTTTTTGGAGCCTCTCTGCATGGACAGAGGGGCAGAACTAGCATCCTCCCTCCTCCTTGCTTAGGGCATGGTTCATATCATGGTTTTCTTTCAGTTCCCGAATAAAGTTGCTGTCAGACAATAGCACAACTGGGTGAAAATACACACCCCAAGAGCAGTTATGTATAGCTCAGTATCAAACTGTCATAAATTTACTTGCCTTCAGGGTTTTCATTAAGATGTTGATGACAGAGCAGTCAATACACTACTTGTGGGTGCTTGGAGTCGGAAGAAGCTGTAACCCCCTTCTTAGGAGGAAAAGTAAGCACAAGCTGCAACACCCAAGCTGCAATCAGTGGCAGAACGTCACTCCAGGAAGCATCATGCCTCTTCAGCGGGTGTTGGCTTTCTAAGGCACCTAAAATACTCTGCCAGAGTAATTAGTAGTGATCTGAATCAGACATCGCTATGTACACGTCTGTCTACAAGGGCAACGTGTTTCATCACACATCTGCAGTCAACAGCAATTTTGAGGCGGATACACTCCCTAGCCCACAGTAATCGCTTGCCTTGTGCTGGTTGTCTCCCTGCGCGGGAGGTGTTTGTCCCAGCGATTGGTCCTTCGGGTTCCTGCTCAGGGCAAAGCTTGGGCGCTCATGGCTGAGCACCCCTAAAGCTGAGGTCACCCTTCGTTTGCCTGCCTGGTATCTGCAAGAAGTCCTTGCTGTTGGCAGAGAGACAGTCACTTTACATAGGTCCTTGCATTGTCTCCACGTTGCTCTGGGAATCCCAGGCTTGCTGGGGGCATTGAATGCAAAGTGAAGGACAAAGCTGGAGGGAGATGTGTTGTGTTTAGCTGGGGCAAGTCAGGCATTGCCTCCACCAAAGGAAAGAGCAGCTTTTGATCCCACTGTGTTTTTATTTGTTCTGAAGGAAAAAAATGAGTAGTTTATTGGGTGCAACATGGACATTTCACTCTCAGTCCAGCAGCTAGGTAAACACCTTCCAGTCGAAGCCTTAAGTCTCCCATAAGAAAGCTGGAATATAGGGGGTATAGTGTTGCTACTTCACCAAAAAGCACTGAGAACATGCAGCATGGTCTCTGCCTGTTCTCCGGCCACCCTGTAAAGTGCCGCCCACCGGGCTGTGGTGTAGGTGTAGCAACAGTCGTTCAGGACTAGACACCACCTCCTGCTCCAGGTGGCCAGGCTGAGGTCATGTCTCTGTTCAATTTATTTTATTAACTTCTTGGGTTATTCTTTGCTTTCACAAGAGGCTTTTAATATGTGATGGAAGGAGGGGAAGAAAAACTAAGCACTGGAGTTTCACAGCTCCTTCCCTGCTGTCCCCAGGAGACATTCGGAAGCCAGGAAGGGGCCATGAGTGCCCGGGTTCCCCTCGCCCTGTTGCAGTGCCAGCCGGGGACCATCCACAGGCCTCCCGAGACCCGTGGGAGCACGTGGGTAGAGACCACTCGTGGGTGGATCGGTGGCCACCCAGCTGTGGAGACCACGGCAGTGGAGCTGGCTGGGAGCCGGTGGCTTTCGGCTCTCCCTTCACCCGGGGGGCAAAAGGGAGATGCCTCGGCAGGAAAGAACAAAATGGCGGCAGCGGAAAGGCAAGCGTGCAAGATGAAAAGGCTTGTGCGTCCTCAGGGACAGAGAAAGGTGGGAAAGGCCGAGCCAGGAGCCGTGGGGAGGAGATGCCAGCACGAGGTGGAGCGGAAGGGCAGAAGGGAGCTGTGGAGACGCAAGCGCTGCGGAGCCAGCAGTCAGGGCAGGACGAGGGGCGTGGGTGAGAGGGAGGGAGATGCGGACCGGCGGTACCTGTTTGGTTCTGCTTCACCTGTGGCTGCTCATGCAGCTCTTCAGGCCTGCCTTTGTGCTGCATTTTTTTAATCAGCCCCCAAGATCTCCGTGCAAACTCCCTCATCTTACTGCAGCTAGGGCCAGCCCTCCCGCCTCTGTGCCCTCTGTACCAGCCATGCTCTGTCTCCTTCCCCAGAAACCTCGCTTCCCCCTGCCAGCCCGTGATGGTCACCCACAGCAGAGGTGCCTGTCAGCTCCATCCAGGCAGCCTCTCCCCACCTCATCCCCCTCAGGTGAAACACGGGGACCTGCAGACAGCAGCGTCATTTAGATCACCCTCCGATATCGTCACACTTCCAGGATGACTGTGGCTTTCAAGCTGCTTCTTGGAGGTGGATGAACGTGTGCCATGTGTCCTGCGCAGCTTCTGACAGGTAACTGGTTTGCTAGGAAGTGGAATACGACAGCTCTGCCCTCGGTGGTGCCTTGGGTTGGTAGGCTCCTCTAGACTTGAAGCTTTGAGACATGGCATCAAGATGCAAAATCACATGCACGTTTGTGGTATGTGTCTCCAAAGTGAATTGGGATACCAGAAAGAAGGGCTAGATGCCCTTGTCTTCCAGAAGGGAGCTGGCATTTGACAATCTCCTTTGAAACAGTACTAGTTTACCGGGGAAATATGCGATTTGCTTTATTTTGGTGTTCTGTCCTCTGTTGCTTATTGTCAGCAGGGACTGTGCTTGCCTGCCGTGGTGGTAGATCAGATTTATTCACATACCTCCTGTCTTGCATTTCAGTTGTTTTGGCATCTCTCTAACTCCTGGTCATGGTGGGACACTGGTGTGGATAGGATATGCAGAGAACATCCCAAGGAATTTCCCAGGCGTAATGTCTGTCAGGACAGAGGATGGGGATGTCCGGACACTGGGAAAAGCAGTTGGTGAGAAGATGGTGTTGTCCCTTGTGTGTGAGCCAGGAAGGCTTCTGGCTCTGTCCAACCCCAAGGAGCCACACTGGGGATGACAGGCTGGGGTTCCTGGCCACCAGCCAGCCAAGGCCTCCCCTTTTCACATCACAGAGCATCGCTTGCAGGCAAGACCAGCTGACGGTATCCTGCAGCCCCATGGGTACCTGGCCCCATATGGAGGTGGGGGCCAATAGACACCTGAGGCACCCACTTATCAGGCAGGAGGCACTGACCTGGCACAATGTCCTGAGCTGTAGCTTTCTTCAACAAAGTCACAGGAAATCACTTTTCTCTACCAAATATGGCTTCATGAGCCCAGGGAGATGTGATGCTGGTAGGTGTGCTGCCCAGCTCCCAGCCTGCCTGGCTGCCGGGATGGCTGCCACAGGGGTGATAATCTGTCTTGTCTCTTGAGGGTGGCTCAGATTACAGCCAAAGAAAATATGTTTTTGTCTTCTCCATTGGTCTCCAGGCCCAACACTTGTATGTGACATTACCTGCTAGGTACTCCCATATGACTCACGACCACAAAAATAATAAAAACCCTAATGGGGAAGCTGGCCTACAGGGTGTTACTTGCTTGCTGTTATTGTCCAGGACTGGTGAGTGCTGCTGAAGGCCTTTTACTGTATAATTACAGCCCAGCTTTAGCAGGTCTCCCAGTCCGTACAGCACTGCTGACTGGCGTATGTGCCTATTGCCTCCATGAACATGGCTCCAGACAATAATTACTTGCACAGGGGAGGACAGGATAGAAATCTGATCAGGAGGATAAGGAGAACCTGCTCCATGCCACCATGGAATTACATGTGAGGGCCTGGTATTTTCGGAAGAGAGAAGAGTTGAGATACCATCAGCTACTACTGTTATGACACCCCAGAATTCATCAAGGGCTGAAGACAAAGAGCTGGTTAATTGTTTATGACTTATGCATAACAGGGGAAGGCAGGAACATGCAAAGGACTATTTCATCATTTTTAAGCCTAGTGAGGCTGCTTGGTTCATATTAACCAGCTCTACTTCTTTCAAGACTAATTTTGAAATTTGCCAACAAACTCTTCCCCTCTGGCATCGGTCAGGCCAGTGGTATACTCAGATTTCTGCTCTGCTTGCTTAATTGGTACCTCCAAACCTGGGCTTTATTTTGCCTGCCTGCTTCAGCTTGTCTCAGGCCTTAATTGCAAGGTCTCTGGGGGAGGGCTTGTTATGTATAACGGGCTAACGTGTGTCGAACGGCACAGCTTTTCCCTTTGGAAGAAGCTGATTCATCAATGCGGAAACATTTTGCACAATGGTCTCGACTTTGCTTAAATTTCCGGTTAAAAGAACGATGAAAGCACCTCATTTTGATACGGCCAAGAGCGTTTCCTCGTGTCTCAGGTGGCAGCGTGGTGCATCAGACCTCGCTGGCAGGTTGGAGGCCATGCTTCCCTGGAGGACGTGGGGCGTTGTGCCCAAGCATGGGCACAGGCATTGCAGCCACCGCAGTGGCACAGTCCCGAGTTGCATCTGATGTTGTGTGAAAACCTTCCACCTTCAGCGAGGCTGGGAGATGATGGGAACAGTGCTGAGCTTCAGGCCAGTCTCCCCCACTTCTCAGAGGCCCACCTCAACCACAGCCTTCTCCTAGGGACCTGTCATGTGGCCCTCAGGCACCCTTTCCGTCATATGAAGAGTGTCCACAGGCCAGTGAAACGCACGTCTGCGTGTTTTCCTCTGCTGGGAAGCAGCTCTTGCGTTGCCTTTGAGCATTTTCCAGCAGGACTGAAGCACCTCCATCCCCGTGAAGGAGGGATGTGTCTGACTGTGGATTCCTTTCTCCACCAATTTATTTTTGTACTTTTGACTGTACCCCCTTTTTAAACCCATTTCTCAAGAGCACTTTCATTGCAGCGTAACAGGAAGTTTTTAATTACTACATTGTTGTTGAGATCCACAGAGCAGCTTTGTGCTGCTTCTGAAGAAAGTACATTTGGTAGAGATTATTTCTCTGGAATGATTTAAGTAGGCACATGGAGAGGAAACTGAACTTGTCCCCACAGTGGTTTCCTTTTGGTATGAAGCTGCCAGAAGGGCTGGAGCCAAGGCCAGCCTGGCCCCAGCATCTGTGAGTGCTTCAGGAGGGTCTCATGGCTGAGCAGGTAGAAGAGGCTGACCTCTCCACCAGGAGGGATGGCGGCTTGCAAATGGAGTCTCCTGGTCCTCATTCCAGTGCAGTCACCTCCGTTGTCCTCCTGGAGCACCCTGGAAGGGTGTCAGTATGTCACCATTGGTTTTCTTCTCATGGAACGTGCTTTGGTTTTTGTATTTTAAGCAGTTCCAGCTACAGCCTCATGGACAGGTAAGGTGAGTGACATGCTGTGAGATGTGGAACTGAACGTGATTTCAGGTGGAGAGGTTGGGATGGGCAAACCAAGCTATTAATGCAGCTGTAATCATAAAAAACTGCTAGCCTGCAGAAAGGAGCCAGCTCATTCCCACCTATCTATAGCTGCTAAGAAAACAGCTAATGCAGAAAAAGTGGAACTGGGCCAGGGGATCTTCCCCCCCAGGTCAGCCTGAGCAGAGGTTATTTGGAACCCAAAACCGCTGTATGTGTGATGGTTTTTCGCTCTTGTTCCTAGTATTCATGTTGGACACGTAAGTTGGGAGTCCAGGCAAAAAGAAACAGAAGTGAAGGAGTGGCAGATGCAATGTCTTCCTCATCCTCGGTGGCAACCTGTTTGTCTAAGGCCTGAAGAGATGGTTAAAGCCTTCTGCGTACCTGACAAGGGCGTAATTTGACAAAATTGGAACAGGAGCCTGTATGTTTAAGAGACCCAAAAGCCAAAAACCTGCTATTTGAGGAAGTCATGGGTTGAGCAGCTGAACTTATATGAACTTCTTCCTTAGCAGGAGATTTTGGCAGGAAACTGTATTATTTAAAATTTGGTGACTTACCAGTAGTTTGCTTCAAAAGGATCTATCCTGCCCTTAATTATGATCCTTAGATCCAGGACTTTTATTTTGTTTAGGCGAACACGTGTTGTGAAATGCCTTTGTGAATCAAATCTAATCAAGTCGGTATTCTCCAGCTGGAGCCTGGATACCTGCCCGGAGTGCACGGCAGGGGAGGACGGTGCGAGAGGTGAGGAGTGATGACAACCTGCCAGAGGAGGGACGAAAAAGGTGGAGCAGTGAACTGGCCCTGTCAGACAAGGAGATCGCCGTGCTTTTCTTCTCTAAAACGCCTGAACTCCAGGACACACTGGGCGTGTGAGTTTACTCCAGTGAGCCCGAGGCAGTTTCAATTTATGCAATGCTGTTTGCTCAGCAGATGAGAGGCCCAGCTCTCTCTGATCTTGGTGATGTTCAGAAAACAGACTCTTCTGTAGCTCTCTCCAATATTCAGACAGGCGTCTGCCCGATGCCAGGTGTGGATGCGTTTTGCATTTTTCCAAGCCATGTTTTTGAGGGGGCTTGAAAAGGAGCACCTGAGGACCCCATAGAGACTTAAGAAGAAGAAATGAGTGGTATTCAATGGACAGACCGAACAGAAGGAAGGGACGTATTCCTGAGTTTTCATTCTGGACGTGTGATGGAAACTCACGTCCATGATTGGGGTGGTGCATACCAAGAGGTCTTGGGCACAGGGATATGCAGCCCTGTCAGCCTCAGCGCTCCAACAGGGATTGCTGGTCTGGTTGCAGTAGCACCTGGAGGGATGACTGTCTTCCAGGGTCTCAGTGCACCCCCAGGCCTTCCCTGAGTGATCTGCCAGCAGAACATGAGCAGGCAGTGACACGTCTGGTCCTCTCTCCACAGCTAAAGACTTGCCCTTCAACCAGGTGGCTTCGGGGAAAACCTGGGATCTGATCTGTGCAGCATTTTGTGTCTGTGGTGCAGCCCCACAGCAGCATCGTGTGCGGCAGCACCTGCCAGCACCAGTGTGTTCGCCAGAGCCAAGAGGTCCTGGCGCGTTGCTCCTGCTTGGCAGGCTGGCCACGTCGAGGGAGCCACGGCTTCAGATCGGCAGCTTGGGGGGTGCCAATGTGTCTGTTCTGTACTGGTCTGCACAGCTGGGGCGACCAGCTTGACTCGACATATGCTGATCTGAGAGGCAGAGAGTTTTCTTTAGTCGAAGAGGCTGCCCAGGGAGGTTGTGGAGTCTCCTTCTCTGGAGGTATTCAAGACCTGCCTGGACAAGTTCCTGTGCAACCTGCTTTAGGTAACCCTGCTTCGGCAGGGGGGTTGGACTAGATGACCCACAGAGGTCTCTTCCAACCCGTACCATTCTGTGATTCTGTGATTCTATGTGTAATCTAACTCTCCAGCTACATGGAAGGACTGTGTGGACACTCAAGGTCAATATTCTTAGATGAGAGAGGTTATCAGTGGTTGTACCAGAAGCTATACTGAGGATTTCTACCACCTTCAGGTATGTTGCAATGATTCAGTGCTGGTGATTTGATTTTTTTTTCCCATGACAAATGAAGTCAGACAGCAAGCAATATTTCACTGTTTTAACAGACCTAAAGTGAATTCTTGTTTGAATAACTGCTGTTCACGGAAAAGCAAAGATGTGTTTGGATTTATCTATAATCAGTAGATTTAAATAATCCAGTAGCTGCAAACTAAATGATTTCTATGAGTAAGAAGTGCGGTACATATTTTTCAGGGGCCCCCATATTCACATGTTTATATCAATAAATGAATATTCACATATATATTATGTGAAATTATTAAGATTTGTTCAAAAGCTCAAATAAGTTGCATGGGACTATTTGTTACATCCAAATGCAAATATGCAAAAGAAGATAAATATATATAAGGAAAAGAAAGTGCAGAAGAATTAATCATGTATGTTCTATTTTTCCTGTCCCTCATCTGCTCTTAGTATCCAGTTTCACAAATGTGGGGACAGAGTTTCCTCTTTTCTAGGTTATCAATTACACGTATGAAGGGAAGCATAAGGTCAAATTTCATCCTACCCCTGAGTAGACCCTCTGCTCAAATGAACACCGTAGAGAATATGTAAAATATTTTTCTGTCTGTTGCTGAATACATACCGTCTCTTTACCTGCTCACCCAAAGGCCTGTTTTTGTGTCGTGAGTTTTCACATTCCTCCATAGATTTAGATCCCAGAAGAATCCATATTGCTCGGACACTCAGAACTTCTGCATAACACAGGTCACGGAATTTTACTCAGTAGATCAAGCAGTGGAATAAATCATTCTTTCCTCTAATGTGAGTGTTATCAAGACCAAGAACTTGTGACTAAACCAGTGTATATCTTATTGAAAGATATTTGGTCTAAATGTAAGGCCTCCAGGAGATGATTAATCAGCTACATCCTTTAATTATGTTGCAACAGTTAATTACTCTTGCTGTTAAAATTTGTCTTGCCTTCAATCTGAATGTGTCTGTCTCCATGGAGACTTTCTTCCATGGAAAGAATAAGGCACCGTGACGTCTCTCTTCGTAGAGGTTTCTATTTGTTGTCTTTCTTTGTAGTTTGTTTGTCTTAATCTCAGGCTAAAAGTGTCCCCACTGATGGATAAGTCCTGATAGCTTGGTGTATATACAGAGCTCCTCTAATCAATGCAAAAAAAGTGCTTTAGATTTACATGAGTATGAAGGATATCACAATCTGGCTCTCACAGTTAACATGCTGCTCTTTATAGCTAGAAGGAATCCTTGTCTGTAAAATATGCTTCTGTTTGGCTTCTCCTGAACCAACTTATTGAAGGTTTCTAGTTTTGATTTCCATTCAACTTGGCTGTCAGCCACGGGGACGGGAAGCTTTTTTTGCCAATATCATAGATTTCACATTCATGAAGACATACTGAAGAAAAAATTAATCTTTCTCAGGGAGAGGCTTGCCTTTTACTGATACCAGTCTGATTTTGTTATGCTGTGATGTCAGGGAGCAATTACTCAGCAGTCAGTACTGCTTGGAACAGTATGGCTTGAGGAACCTGCTGAAAACAGATATTGACACCTTTATTTTATTAATATTTTTTTGCAGGTGATTTCTTTGCATCACTAAAGGTTTTGAAATCTGGAATTTTGAGCCAAGGACTACTCAATCCAGTCCATGAGATGCTCCTGCCTTCTCTTTCATTGTCAGCAGCTCCTAAACAAACACTTCACACTCTGTTCAAACCCAAATCAGTTACTTTATGTGATCCAGGACTTGGGAGCCTTGACATGTGTCTGTTTCTGTCTAAGCTTGACCAAAACAATTGTATTTGGTTATGCATATTTTTCTTCTTGATAAAACCTGTTCAAGATACCAGCATAATGAAAAATGTAATCAGTGCTTTAAAAATCTAATTTTACTGACCTAGGATACAGTAGACAGCATTGATTAGTGACAGAGACATTCAGAACAAATATACTTTGCATTTACTCTTGCTCAAACACCATCTACTCTCTGCATGAGGAGAAGATGATCTTAAAGCCAACAGCATACTGATTAGAGGATCCTGTGATGGAAAGGGTATGGAGCTGTTTTTGTTTAAGTTCTTCAACTTCATCCCACCTAATTCCATGCTTTCTGTCCATGGAGACAAGGGCTTTCATATTCACTCACAGATGCAACATCCAGGGAATCTGTGAATAGGAGGGGGAGGAGAGTCTAGGCTGATTTCTACCTCCCATGTTCACATAACATCTTAATTCAGTAATGATTTCACAGGCATTGAGTAAAATATTACTCCTCATTATGACTAAAGAAGTCAGTCTGCAAACTGGTCAACTTTTAGCAACAGCAGTTAAAAAATACCAGTCCTAATGAGATGCTTAGAGAAACAGGAAGAGTCTCACAGGGTGTAAATGAAGGTCTGCTTGTCCCAGGTTGTCATGTCTGATAGTATCTCACAGCTCATGTTTCAAGGGAATCCTGTGGTTGGATAATCTGTGCCTTTATTGTTTTTCCTCTGGTTTCTAAGTGGTAGCAATCATCTGATATCAAGATGTACTCAGCCACAGCACGCATGCAAAAGCAGGGGTGGAAAGGTGCAGAGAGTGGTGCATGCCCTGAAGCATGCCCTGAAAGAATTGGAGCGACCCCAAGGTCCTCCCTGTCTGTCGGCTCATCAGAAAAATCACAGAATCACACAGAATCACAGAATAGTAGGGGTTGGAAGGGACCTCTGTGGGTCATCTAGTCCAACACCCCTGCCGAAGCAG
>Ga0181612_140063_pt1 | contig 26602 bp, 27 predicted proteins | sample HoacroProtozoa21_FD_119630 | JGI IMG/M metagenome (GOLD analysis project Ga0181612, IMG submission 119630) | Hoatzin crop microbial communities from Cojedes, Venezuel. Combined Assembly of Gp0051906, Gp0051904, Gp0051908
ACAAAGCATCTATACCGCAGTCAATACGGCCGCCATGTTTAAAAATATTCCATTTGCCTGGAGCCACCCGCTTGGCATCAATGGCCAAAACCACACACTGGCTTCCGAACTTAAGAGCCGCTTCGGAAATAAGCTCCGGCCGTTCAATGGCTGCAGAATTCACGGAAATTTTATCTGCACCTTCCCGAAGAAGGACCCTAAAATCGTCTACGGTACGGATTCCACCTCCCACCGTAAAAGGAATAAATACTTTTTCTGCCACACGGCGCACAAGATCCACCGTGGTATTCCGTCCGTCAGAGGAAGCGGTAATATCCAAAAAGACCACCTCATCCGCACCGGCTTTATCATAGGCCGCCGCAATCTCCACTGGATCACCGGCATCTACCAGATCCACAAAGTTAACGCCTTTTACTACTCTGCCATCCTTACAATCCAGACAGGGAATAATTCGTTTTGTATGCATCTTAAATCTCCAGGAAATTCTTTAAAATCGCCAACCCCACCGAGGAACTTTTTTCCGGATGGAACTGGCAGGCAAAAATATTATCTTTCTCAACGGAAGCATGAATCGTCACGCCATAATCTGTGATAGCCGTCACAATCTCCGGATCTCCTGCCTCTAAATAATAAGAATGAACAAAATATACATAAGACTCTTCCGGTATGCCTTCAAACAACCGGCCTTCCCTGGGATACTCCAAAGAATTCCATCCCATATGCGGAATCTTAAGACCGTCTCCGTCCGGAATACGACAAATTTTACCCGGCAAAAGAGAAAGCCCCGGAACTCCGGGACTTTCATCACTTTCTTCAAACAAAACCTGAAGTCCCAGACATATTCCCATAAAGGGTATTCCCATGGAAGTAATTTCCCGAATGGGATCCTCTAATCCATAGATACGAATATGCTCCATGGCATCTCCGAAAGATCCAACTCCCGGCAGAATCACATGATCCGCCTGGGAAAGTTCCTTAATATCTCTGGTGACAACCGGTTTATATCCAAGATAGTCACACGCTTTTTCTACGCTTTTAATATTTCCTGCATCGTAATCAATAATGGCAACCATAAAACTCCTTTGCCTAGTAAGTGGTTACAAGTCCTTCTTCATCGGAATCCGCTGCGGATGTACTGCCGGAACTGCTGCTCCCGGAGCTAGTGCTTGAACTGTTGCTTCCGGAGTCACTCCCGGAACTACTGCTTCCGGAACTGCTGGTGGCGGTGCCTGTGGCTGCGTCAGAAGTACTGTCATCGCCGGAGGTATCCGTTCCATCTGTGGAAGTTTCATCCGAAGTTGTGCCATCCGTAGTATTTGTTACCGTAGTATCTGTAAAAAGTTCATCGGAAGTCTCCGTTGCATCTTCGGATGTATCCGTAGACGAATCCGTACTTTCCTCGGAATCGGCTTCTGTGGAGGAAGATGATGAAGTAGTATCTTTATCGTCCATCATCTTAAGATCCACCAGAATCTCTTCTAACTTCAGCGTATATTCCGTCCGCTTATGCAGAGAATAAATCTCAATGGCATCCTGCTGGGTTAATCCAAACTGCTCGGAAAGAGGAGTAATAAGCTGCTCACCCAATACAGCAAACTGAGCAGATACACCAAGTTCCTCTGCGTAAGAATTATTCTTACTGTAAAATACCACACCCTTAATCAAGGTATCCAACGCATATTCATAATCCTCATTGGACATAAATACTTCATACTGAGTAAATCTCTGCTGCAGCGTCGCAAGTAAAGTGGCCTGCTCATAAAGAGTCTCGTCCTCTTCCTCTAAGGTCATGCCGCCTAAGAACTCATAAGCCGTAACATAATCTCCGTTGTCGAAATAAGCCTGGGCATCACTTAACATAGACTTATAGGAGAACGTCTTCATAAAGACAAGGACTAACACACAAATGGAGATGGCCAGAATCACAAAAGGAATCAAAGCCTTAATGGGAATCACCGGAGAATTATCCGGTTCCTTGGGAGGCTTGTTGGCCTTTTTCTCCTTCATCTTATCCATGAAGCTGGGTTTCTTCTCCTTAGGAGCAGCATCGCCGCCCTCCTCGTCGGAGTCTTCCCCACCCTTCTTGGCTTTTTTGTCTTTTTTCTTTTTCTTCTTTTTCTTCTTTTTGCCGTCTTCGGCCCCTTCACCCTCTTCGGATTCTAAAGCCTGTAAAATCTCATCATTCTCTGCGGAAAGTTCCTCCGGTGTAGGATCGGTGCTGCCGATTTCCACAACACCATCCTCCTCATCACCATCCTTCTTAGCAAAGATTCCCTTAATCTTGGCAATAAGTCCGGATAAAAATCCCGTCTTTTCCTCTTCGCCCTCCAGAAGGTCTCCGGTGCTGATTCCATCATCACTATCAGCAAACGGATCATCTACGGCAGAGGCTGCTGCTTCAGCAGATTGCTCAAACTGCTCCTGGGCATCCGGAAGCACCGTACTGCTCTCATCCGCATCCAGCATATCTCCGATATCGGAGAATTCGTCTCCCAGAACGCTGCTTAAATCTACTCCCTCCAGAGCTTCATCCGACTCGTCCATAATGGCCGGGCCGTCATCCTCTTCACCGGAAGTAATATCCAACTCATCAAAGCCGCCTAAGTCCAATCCGAAATCATCTTCCGCATCATCACTTTCCGGCAGTTCATCAATCAGAGAATCAAATTCGGAGGGCTCCTCCGAGCCTTCTGCATCTTCCGAAAATGCAGACGCCAGTAAATCATCCGTATCAATTGGTGCTTCATCAAGGCCACCGGAAGCATCCCCTTCAGCATCAGAGACTGCAGTTTCAGATGCATCTGCCGCCTCAGGTTCCGCTGCTTCAATTTCGGACTCAGTGACAGAATCAGTGCTTTCGGTATCCTCTGATATATCAGCAGATTCCACGCCTAAGTCTCCGGCATCTCCCAAGGCATCAACAGAAACATCACCGGAAGCATCAACAGAAACATCACCGGAAGCATCCGGCAAATCTACAGGAGATCCATCCAAACCATCCAAAGCATCCGGCGCAAATTCCGGAGACAGGAAATCATTTTGCTCATTGGCATCAGCGAAAGGCGCATCGGACTCCCCCAACAAATCTCCGCCGAAATTCTCTGAATCCGCGGAAACACCGGCACCTTCCGAAAAGAAATCATCCTCTTCCACCTGACGCTTCGCCTGGGACACAATACTCTCAATGCTGCCCAAAAGATCATCCTTTGCATCCCCGGGAAGATCAAAATCCTCCTGGCGGCTTGCAGAAACATCTGAAGAATCTATAGAAGATTCAGAAACAGCACCTTCCGAAGCGGGATTAGAAACATTTCCGGAGTTCTGCATAACCGCACCGGACACAGCATGATCTACTGCACCGGACAAATCATCCTCGCCGGAAAGGCCCAAATCTCTGTCAAAAGAATCCAGAAAATCCTCTGCATCTTCTCCATCCAACTCTGCTTCAAATTCTTTTAAGAAATCAGATTCGGAAAAAGCACGACGAAGATTCCTGTGTGACTTACGCTCCGGCTTATAGTTATTCAATCCGGCTGCATCCATAAAATCATCATCAGGATCTATGTGGGTACGTTTTTCAATTTGCTGCTTGCGCTTTGTCTCCTCCTCCCGGCGGCTGCGATCCACATCGCTTTTCGCCTGGGTTATGGAGTTTAACAATCCGTCAAGATAATCCTCTTCGCCCGGCACAAGTATACCTCCGTCTTATGTCACGTCATAGGAACTCATTACATACATAAGGGATGTGAAAAAATCACATCCCTTGAAAAAAACATAACTAAATCGTTACTTTCTGGAAGCCTCGTATTTGTCAACCAATTCGTCGATTGCTGCAACCAACTTACCAATCTCAGGCTTAGTCAGCTGAGCATCTGCTCCCAAAGACTCACCCTTACGACGAATCTCATCATTAATCAGGGATGAGAAAATAATTACGGGGATGGCTTTCATTACATCGTCCTCTTTCACCAGTTTGGTGAGACGGTGACCATCCATCTGAGGCATCTCAATATCCGTAATAATGGTATGTACATCATCTAATACCGTACCGTTAGCCTTACGCTCCTTGAGATAATTCCATGCCTCCTGGCCGTTGGGATTAACGTTAAGATTGGTATATCCTGCCTTGCGAAGACACTCGGTAATAAGCTTGCTAAGCAAGGGTGAATCCTCGGCAATAACAATCGGTGACTTGGAACGGTCACGCTCTTCGTAGTTATCCATATCGGAAACCTTAAGACCGGTCTCAGGATTAATGTTCGATACAATCTTCTCAAAGTCCAGAATAACCACCAGTCGGTCCTCTAACTTAATCACACCGGTGGATACTCCGCTGTCGTCAGCGCTAATGGTGGAATCCGGTGTATGAATATCCTCCCAGGAAACACGGTGAATACCCAGCACCTCATCTACATGGAATGCAGTATCCAGATTATTGAAGTTGGTAACAAACAAAAGACCCACAATATCCGGATCCTCAGGGTAATTCAGACAGCGCCGAAGATTAATAACAGAAATCATGGTCTCTCTCGGCATGAAAATACCCTCTACAAAAGGATGCGCATTAGGAACAGGTGTAACATGCTGATATGTAAGAATCTCACGAATCTTGGCAACGTTAATACCGTAGTAATTATCCGCCACTTTAAATTCAAGAATCTCCAGTTCGTTTGTTCCTGATTCCAGTAAGATATTTGTGTCCATAAACTAACCTCCCACTATATTGATCTTCTCCATTATTGAGTGATGCGATAAATAGCATCACCGGTACTTACTCTGATGGAATAAACCGTGGCTGCGGAAAGCACCTCCGGTTTAAACTGATATAACATCACCAATGACAAATCACTGCCTGCAGAAATTGTACCCTGGTAAGTAGCCAGATCATTTAACAGCAGCGTGCCCTCCGAAGAAACGGAAGTATCTCCGATCTTGCAGGAAAACTTAAGCCCCTTGGATGCTATATCCAGATTAACGTCCTCAGACGAAGCATTATGCGCCGTCACATGAACGATAAAATATTCATATCCGGTGCGGGGGAACAAACTGTATAACCCCTCTACCGTATAATCATCAGCAATCTCCGTGGAATCAATGGAGAAGGTAACGCCGGAAATACCAATCACATCTGTCAAGGTGGTATCTCCCGACAAATTATCTGTATCCGTGGATGTATCGGAAGTCGTCTCTCCCGTAGCATCCGTCTCAGACTCAGATGTATCAGACTCCGTCGTCTCTGACTCGGCAGTCTCCGTAGTGTCAGAATCAGCAGATTCTGTATCGGTCTCAGCATCCGAATCTTCGTCTTCGGAATCCGCTCCTTCCAGAGCCAGACGCGTATCGTTGGAAATATAGACGATACCCTGGGTTAAATCTTTATCATACTTGGAAATAATCTTTGCAGTGTAGATCGCAATGGCATCTGACTCATCCTCCGTCAGCTCCGTGGTCTCTACAATACTACATCCGGAAAATGACAAGATACAAAGCAGTGAAATTGCAAAGAAAAGAAATTTCTTATTCAAACCGCTCTCCCCGTTTCTTTACACTATGTTTATGTTATCATTCTTACCTTCAATATTCAATGAATTTCGAAAAAATTTGGAAAATTATTTATCCAGCGTAAACCAAAACAAGACGCCGTTTTCACGATTTTCCACACCGCATTCTTTATGCAAAAGATCCATACCCGCCCGAACCACTGAAAGGCCGATTCCACTGCCGCCATATTCCCTTGTGCGGGCCTTGTCCACTTTATAGAACTTTTCAAAGACGTGATCTATGCTATCCTCGGGAATGGGATCTCCCGTATTAAAGACGCTGACATAAACTTCCGTCTCCCGCTGTTCCACGGAAATCTCAATGTATTTATCATACTTGGCATAATGAATGGCATTGGATACATAATTGGTAATTACCTGATCCGTGTAGAAGGAGTCGCTGGATACATACACAGGACCTTCTCCCTTTACATGAATGGTAATCTCATTTTGCTCCAGCAAAAGACGATTCGCTGTAATAACAGAATCCACCAGTTCCATAAGATCAAATCGCTCCACATGAAGTTTATCCTTGCCGAACTCCAATTGATTCAAGGCCAGAATTTCCTGTACCAGACGGTTCATTTTCTTTGCCTCATCAATAATAACATCGCAATAAAACTTCTGGCTCTCGGGATCATCCGACACACCGTCTACCAACCCTTCCGCATATCCCTGAATCAAGGCAATGGGGGTTTTTAACTCGTGAGAAACATTTCCCAGGAACTCCCGGCGCATCTCTTCATTTTTATCTAAAATCTCAATATCTCTTGCCAGATCCAAATTGGCCTGTTTTAATTCCAGGATGGTGTTTTCCAGGGCCTTGGACATTTGATTCATATGTACTCCCAACACATCCACCTCATCCATGTGCTTACTGGGGACAAATTTTGCCTCAAAATCCAAATCCGCCATTTTCTTGGAAATCTCTGTAAGATTTAAAATGGGCCGTGTAATATGGCGGGCCAAAAGGCGGGCCACCACTACACTTAAAATAATGGCAATAATGGACACCAAAACCATCAGCTTGTTGGAAAGAAATGCACTGTCCGTCATGGACTGGATATCCGTCCGGATAATAATAATATTTCCATCCGGCAAAATTCCCCAAAGCAGCAGGAAATTACCGTCAATTTTATCGTCCTGACGCACTTCCACCGTATACTGATCCGTAGCCTTCAAAACATAGTCCCCGGAAGATCCCTCCTGGAACATCAGGTTATAAAGCTGCAGCATCATAATGTCATTACGGCTTTGAGAAGAAAGCAATATAGACGCATCGGATCCCATGACCATAATGGAAAGATTATTGTTGGAACAAATCTTTTCAAAGTCCATCCGGTAACTGCTCTCATACAGCTCATCCTTTTCGCAGGCCTCCTCCAAAGCATCATATGCCTCTATCATGGTTGCCTGACGATTTCTAATATACATCGGTGTGAGAAGCAGAGAATTTAAAATTAAAAAGAGGAGAATTGTAACCAGAGACACTAAAACCATGCTCTGGGACAATTCTCTCAAAATACTTCTTTTTACACGTTTAAACGTCTTCTTCTGCATCAAACTTATACCCCATGCCCCAAATGGTCTTTATGTAGTCACCTTTTTCTCCCATTTTGCTGCGCAGCTTTTTCACATGGGTATCAATGGTTCTGGCATCACCGTAGTAATCGTAATCCCATACGCTGTTTAAAATCTTTTCACGGGATAAGGCAATGCCCCGGTTTTGAATAAAATAGGTAAGAAGCTCAAATTCCTTAACGGAAAGCACCAGAGGCTCGCCATCAATATAAACCTCATGGGCATCAATATCCACGGTAATACCGCCAACTTCCAGACGATGCTCCTCTTCTGTCACACCCCCCTGGGACCGTCGTAAAATAGCATTGATTCGTGCCACCAAAATCTTAGGAGAAAAGGGCTTCTGGATATACTCATCCACACCAAGAGAAAATCCCTGGAGCTCATCCTCCTCACCGGTACGTGCCGTTAACATAATCACCGGTACCGAAGACGTCTTACGGACTTCTCTGAGCACATCAAATCCGCTAAGCTTGGGCATCATAACATCCAGAATTAACAGGGAAAAATCCCCCTCTGCCGCAAATACATCCAAAGCCTCCTGTCCGTCTCCGGCTTCATGCACCTCATAACCCTCCCGGGCCAAAAAGTCATGTACCAGTTTCCGAAGGCGGCTTTCATCATCCACAACTAAAATTTTTGTTCCTGCCATACACACACCTGCTTCCAGTTTGATTTTCTTTTTATTATACAGAAAAACTTTAAAAGAAGATAAAATTTATTGCAAAACAAAACTGCTTCCACGATTACTTCCAGCGGAGGAATCGCTTCCGGATGAGGAACCGGTGCCGGAAGAGGAATCAGTGCCGGTGGTTGAATTTGCATCTGCATCTCCTGTACTTGTTGCATCGGAAGCTTCACCCTCTGACGTATTACTTGTCTCACCGGAAGCCGCATCTGTATCTTCCGATGCGGTATCTTCCGATGCAGCATCTTCCGATTCATCTCCATCACCTTCTGCTGCATCCGCATCCTCTGCATCCGTGGAAGTTCCGCTTTCCTGCTCTGCTTTTTCCAGCTCTTTCTCCCGGACCTTTAGGGCCTTTTCTTTTTCGGAAAGCTCCTCTTCCCACTGGGAATAACGATCCAGAATCTGAGTTTCGTAATTTAGAATGGTGGGCAGATTACTGGAAAAGGTCAAAAGCACCATGGAAACTGCCACCAAAGCCAGGATAATGCAAAAGGCAATCAGCATTTTATTTTTGGAATGATACTTTGCCACCAATTCACTTTCTGAATACTCCGGCTGCACCTTTTCTTTATGATTGCCCTTTTTATTGTTGGACTTAAGGCCTTTCTTCCGACGGGAAAACAACCCCTTTTTAGATGACCTGTCATCCGACTCAACGCCATCTAATGCTCCATCAAAAGAATCATCAAATGCGGAAGCCGAGGCAGCATCCGAAGCATCTCCCGTATCCGGGGAAGCCTCTATAAAAAATCCCTCTTTCACCGGAATGGGCCAGATTTCCTCCCGGGGAATATTTTGATCTTTCATCAAAATGATCTGCAGTTTCCGCAGGAATTCATATCCCACCTGAGTGGAAAACAAATCCTGGGTAATGGCCTGATGATAAGTCAAAAGCACCGCATTGGTATCGGAAAAATTCACCTGATTGGTCAGATATGAAATTGCTTTTTTCTCCCGCAGCGCCGCTTTATACGCGTCACTGTTTATAAAGACGTAACCGTCAACGGAATTGGGATCACCCATAAAAAACCTCCATTATTTGCGAAAACTCCGACGCTTAAAAAGGCGACGGAGTTTTGCAAACATCAATGGTACCAAACAATTATACCGGATATGCACCGTTTTTCTTATCTGCCACAGAAGGATCCATGCCGGTCTGCTGTGCGCTGCGGTACTCGAAGAATTCCGTAGCAACCTGGGGGAACAATGCATAAGTAAGCACGTCCTCATCCTGCTGCTTCCACTGCTTCATTTCTTCTTCAATGGATGCCAGCTGGGGCTCAATAAGATCTGCAGGACGACAGGTAATGGCATTCTTCTTGTCGTCACCCAATACCTTATCAACCACCTCGGGATTAAAGGGCTTTACAGTCTGACCGTATTTTCCTAACAGAATATCCTTGGTCTCATTGGTAGCCACCTTATAGCGTTCACCCATCAGTACGTTAAATACTGCCTGGGTACCCACAATCTGGGAAGAAGGTGTAACCAAAGGCGGCTCTCCCAAATCCTTACGAACTCTGGGAACCTCTGCCAGTACCTCATCGAATTTGTCTTCCTTCCCCTGCTCTTTTAACTGAGACAAAAGGTTGGAAAGCATACCGCCGGGTACCTGATACAGAAGAGTCTTAATATTAACACCCAGTACCTTGGGATTCATCAAACCGCTCTCTAAGGCTTCCTCTCTCATGGGACGGAAGTAATCTGCAATCTCTGCCAGCTTGGTCTGATCCAGGCCTGTATCATAAGGAGTACCCTTGAAAGCCTCAACCATAACTTCCGTTGCGGGCTGGCTGGTACCAAGCGCAAAGGGACTCATAGCCGTATCAATAATATCACAGCCTGCTTCAACAGCCTTCATATAGGTCATGGAAGCAACACCGGAGGTGTAATGGGTATGAAGATCAATGGGAAGGGATGTTCCTTCCTTTAATGCGCCAACAAGTTCCGTTGCCTTCTGGGGAACCAGAAGACCTGCCATATCCTTAATACATAAGGAATCAGCGCCCATATCCTCTACACGCTTTGCCATCTCGGTCCAGTACTCTAAGGTATATGCATCACCTAAGGTATAAGACAAAGCCACCTGTGCATGTCCGTTTTCTTTCTTGCAGGCATTTACTGCTGTCTGAAGATTCCGGACATCATTTAAGCAGTCAAAAATACGAATAATATCAATACCGTTGGCAATGGACTTCTGTACGAAGTACTCTACCACATCATCGGCATAGGGCTTATAGCCCAGGATATTCTGTCCACGGAAAAGCATCTGAAGCTTGGTGTTCTTAAAGCCGTCACGTAACTTACGAAGACGAATCCAGGGATCCTCCTTCAGGAAACGAAGGCAGGCATCGAAGGTTGCACCACCCCAGCACTCTACAGCGTGATATCCAACCTGATCCATTTTCTCAACAATGGGAAGCATCTGCTCCGTGGTCATACGGGTTGCAATCAGAGACTGATGCGCATCACGCAGAACGGTCTCTGTAATTTTAACCGGTTTTGCAGAAACATCTGACATAATATTTTCCTCCTATATATTCCGGCGCTTATACACCGAAGATTGCCATAAAGATACCGGCCGCAACGGCGGTTCCGATAACGCCGGCCACGTTGGGACCCATAGCGTGCATCAGCAGGAAATTGGTAGGATCCTCTTCGGCACCCACCTTCTGGGATACACGGGCTGCCATAGGCACCGCGGATACACCTGCGGAACCAATGAGAGGATTAATCTTCCCTCCGGTAACCTTACATAATAACTTACCCAAAAGCACACCGCCGGCAGTACCAAGTGCAAATGCCACCAGACCAAGTACTACAATCTTAATGGTGCTGACATTTAAGAAGCTCTCCGCACTGGTGCATGCTCCTACGGAAGTACCCAGCAGAATAACCACGATATACATCATGGCGTTGGAAGCTGTCTCGGAAAGCTGACGAACCACGCCGCACTCACGGAATAAGTTACCCAGCATCAGCATACCTACCAGAGGTGCTGTGGTGGGAAGCAATAAACAAACAATAATGGTAACCACGATGGGGAACAGAATCTTCTCCAGTTTAGAAACCGGGCGAAGATTTTCCATCTTAATGGCACGCTCCTCCTTGGTGGTCAGAGCCTTCATAATGGGAGGCTGAATAATGGGCACCAGGGACATATAGGAATATGCCGCCACAGCAATGGGTCCCATTAAGGAACTTTGTCCCAACTTACCTGCCAGGAAAATAGACGTCGGTCCGTCTGCTCCACCGATAATGGATACTGCTGCTGCAGCCTGATCGGAAAAACCGAAAAGAATTGCCAAAAGGTAAGCAGCGAAAATACCCAGCTGTGCAGCTGCACCCATTAAGAAACTAATGGGATTTGCAATCAGGGGACCAAAATCCGTCATAGCACCTACTCCAAGGAAAATCAGAGAAGGTAAAATTGACCACTCGTCCAATGAATAAAAATAATACAACAAACCGCCGACACCGTTGGAGGTCTCCTCCGGAGATGCAATAATATCCGGATAAATATTTACCAACAGCATACCGAATGCGATGGGTACCAGCAAAAGAGGCTCATAGCCCTTTTTGATTGCCAGGTATAAAAATACGCAAGCAACGGCAATCATCACATAGTTACCAACAGTGAGGTTTAAAAAGGCAGTCTGATGAAGAAGATTGGACATTGTCTCTCCAACATAGCTCATGTCTTATCCTCCTCTTATGCTTCATCCATAGTAGCAAGAAGGGCGCCTGCCTCAACTGCCTGTCCTTCACTGACTTCGATGGAACGAACAACGCCGTCCTTAGGAGCAACTACGGGAGTCTCCATCTTCATAACTTCAAGAACCACAATGGGATCTCCTAATTTAACAGAGGTTCCGGGAGTGGTGGATACCTTAAATACCTTTCCTGCTGCACCGGCCTCAATCTTAATAGCGCCGGCACCGCCTGCAGGTGCTGCAGCTGCAGCCTTGGGAGCTGCGGCAGGTGCGCTCTGTACGGGAGCGGAACCGGTGGAGCCCTTCTCCTCTACCGCAACATCGTAAGTATTTCCATTAACCGTAATGGTGTAATTTTTCATAATGCTTTCCTCCTAATTAAGATCTTCTGCGAATAGAGCGAACCACAAAGTCATCTGTGGTGGTTCCCGTTGCTGCTGCAATAGCAGCTGCAATAACGGCAACCAGCTCCTCGTCACTTGCTTTCTGACTGTAGGCATCTGCCATTTGCTCCAAATGATTCTCCACAAGTCCGGATTCCGAAGAAGTGTCCTTATTCTTGAGCTTATTCTCAAAGTAAGGAATAATCCGGAATGCATAAATCACCAGAGAAATCAAAACCAAAATCACAAATACCGTAAGAATACCCATGACTGTATTCAGCGCTGCCTTACCCATGGTCTCTCCCATAGTATAAACAGGCTCAATATTAATGGATGTAATCTCCATGTTGTAGGTATTGTATACATATACCAGCTTTGCATTTCGTTCGGAAAACTGAACGATTAAGGTGGTGGTTAAGGTCTTACCGGTCTTATCCACCGTAAACTCGCCGAAGCCGGTAAACTCTCCTACCATGGGGCAGGTCTCTTCCCAGTCGGAAAGAAGGGTTGCGGTAATGGCATAATCCTCATCGTCGTCCGATGCGGCCATCTCCTCATAATATTCCACATAAAGAGGAATCTGATCTTCTGTTAATGACACCAGAGACTGAGCCATATTCATAGAAACCGTCTCTAAATCCGATGTGGTGTATCCGCCGTAATCATCGGTGGTGGTGCCGGAACAGGAACACAGAAGAAACATACAAATAAGGGAGCAGGCCAAAAAAACTAATTTCTTTTTCATAGGCTCACCTTTCTATTTTGCAGTATGTCTCTTATCCTGCGGAAACTCCATCTTAGATGCAAGCATATAGAAACCGGAAATCAGATACTTACGGGTATCATCAAATCCGATTAAACGATCCACATAACCTCTCTGGGCTGCAGGCATTACGCCGCATGCCTTCTGAGCAAACTCAGCCTCGGCGGCGGAAGCATCCATGCCACGGCCCTCTGCTAAAATCTCGCCTGCCAGCTTTGCATCCATGGGACGAATATTGGCATCCTCATAAGCATATACAAGATCTGCCCCCAGGGACTTGGGATTCATGGAAAGATATGCACTTCCCACAGCATCCTTGGCATATAAGGTAATGGCAGGAACCGTTGCATCTGCATAAGCTGCTGCAAGAGCAGCCAAAGCACGAGCCATATGGCGCTCGTTTTCGAAGCTGCGCTCATAGCCGGTTACATTGACCATGGTAAGTACAGGAATTGCAAATGCATCACAGAAGCGAACGAAATCTGCAGCCTTGCGACATCCCTCTGCAGTCATAAGCGTAGAAGCACTCTCATTATTTCCGACAAATCCCACTGTGTGTCCGCCTAAAGAAATCAGTGCCGTGGTCATATCCAAAAATGCACCGCCTCTGTAGGGAACAAAAATCTGATTGTCGGAAATCTCTTTTGCAAATGCCACTGCATCCTTTCGTAAATCAGAAAGTCCGGAAGAAGCACGATTTAAATCATCAGCTGCATCCGTAACGGGGCCGTCCTCCATGTAGCCATCGGGCAACAGGGAAATAGTGGTACGAATCTGTCCTAAAACAGAAGCCTCGTCACCGACTCCGCAGACATTGCCTGCCTCCCCATACTGGAACTCGCTGGCGGAAGTATCTTCCTTATCCTTGGAATTTTCTAAAATTGCGTTGGGTGAATTCAAAAACAGATTGGCATCCTCGGTCATGTATGCAAAATCAGCCATCTGTGCCAGAACGGATAATCCGCCGCCGGCCTTGCCGAATACTGCAACAATCTGAGGTACCACACCGGAAAGTGCCCCGCTTGCCTGATATAAAGCAGCGATGCTTTCCATGGCATCCACCGACTCAGAGATACGAACTCCCTGAGAATCCAACAGACCAATCACCGGTGCCTGCATCTTACGGGCCATGTCATAGATTGCAAGAATCTTCTTGGCATGCATTTCACCGATGGTGCCGCCTAATACGGATGAATCCTGGCTGTAAACGAATACCAAACGTCCGTCAATCAAACCATGTCCGCATACAACACCGTCTGTGGCCTCCTTTTTTGATTCGGGGTTAAAATCTGTGGAACGGGAAACAACAGGCGCCATTAATTCAACGAAGCTGTTCTCGTCCACAAGGCCCTGGATACGATTACGTGCAGGGCTATTTGGTTCTTCCCTCATACCTTTTTCCTCCATGTTTTATTAAAATCTTTTCCCGGAAAAATCTTCGGATAAACCGGTCCGAACATTCCTCCCAGAATAAATTTCCCACGTATACTATGATAATACTTTAACAAAATTAATTCAATAAAAATCCAAGGTTTTGGCCTTGGATTTTCTGTAGAATTTTATGGAATTTTATACGTCTAAAGAAAGCTTTACTTCCTCTTCTGCTTCGGCTTTAAATTCCTCCACTTGAACCGGGTTTAAAACCGGAAGTTCCTCAATGGATGTAACACCGAAGGAACGAAGGAATTCTTCTGTGGTACCAAAAAGCATAGGCCGCCCCGGAGCATCCAGCCGTCCGATTTCCTCCACCAGGGAAAACTCCACCAGGCGGTTTACCGCATGGTCTGAAGAAACACCACGAATTTTCTCGATCTCAGACTTGGTAATGGGCTGCTTATAAGCAATAATGGATAAGGTCTCCATTAAAGAATCTGTCAAGGTATATTTCTTAGGCTGCTTTGCAATCCGAATCAAATATTCATACACGGAAACATCCGTACACATCTGATAGGAATCTTCTAATTTTTGAATGCGGACTCCCCTGCCTTCCGCCTCCCAGGACGCTGCCATTTCATCAATGATTTCTGTTACCTCATCCTTGGTCTTGCCAACGGCATTGGCCATTTTATCCACGGAAACGGAATTGCCCATGGCAAATAAAACGCCCTCTAAAATATGGGCAGCCTCCTCCTTGGAAAGATCTCTCTCTAAAGGAGGAAGTTCTTCCGGATCTAGTTCCTCGGACAAAGCATGGGAATCAGCCTTTTCAGAATCTATCTCTTCCAGGCTAACTTCCTCAATATTTTCTTCTAACTTATCTTCACTCATAAAAAACTCCCGTAATTTTCTTGCGGTGTTTATTATGCCATATAAAAATCATGGCCGCAAACCGGATTAACTTAAGCCGCAAGTTTGGATTCGATTTGAATATCATCGAATATTTTTTCCTGAACAATGGAAATGCTTCCTGCCTTCATTAACTCTAAAATTGCCAGGAAGGTAACAATAATCTGCATTCTGGAGGACTGATTTTCCAGAAGCTGACGGAAGGAAAAATGCTTGTGGGTCAGTAAAAATTCCTGCATCTCCACCATTTTATCCTCCAGGGAAATCTCCTCTTTCTTAATCTCGCCAAACTTGGAACGAATGGGATCCACCCGAAGACGCTGGCGGTTTAAAACTCCCTGGAATACGGAGTTTAACTGATTCAAGGTAAGATCCTTGCATAAAAGTTCCACGTCCACAGGCTCTTCGTAGGAACGAACTTCTTCCGGAATACTGGGGGCCTTAAACAGTACATGCTCCGCATCCATCTGACGGTCCCGAAGCTCATTGGAAATACACTTAAACATTTTGTATTCCAAAAGCTGCTGTACCAGTTCGGCTCTGGGATCAATATCCTCCTCGTCCTCCGGCACCTCTTCCTTGGGAAGAAGCATCTTGGACTTAATGGATAAAAGTGTGGCTGCCATTACCAAAAATTCGCTCATAATGCTTAAGTCGCGCTTTTTCATTTCGTCAATGTATTCCAGATACTGATCTGTAATTTCCACAATAGGGATATCGTAGATATTGACCTTATTTTTCTCAATGAGATGCAGTAAAAGATCCAGGGGACCTTCAAAGACTTCTAACTTAAAACTTAAATCCATTTCCTCTCCCGTTCCTTCTTTCACAAAAAAAGACAAGGGCCTAAACCCTTGCCTATTATATACAGAATATAGATGAATTTCAAGAGAAAATCACAAGATTTTGTGCTTTATCGTGTCAATCAACACTATAAATTGTGTGACACTTTACTTAAAGCCCTTATATATAAGCATGTAACAATTCTTAGAAATTCAGTTTGGAATATCCATAACCGTTTACCATAGCCTCAATAGGAATCTTTTTGGCACAGTACGGACAATCGTGAGGATTATAGGTGGCATATCCCGGCAAATCCTTCTCATTGAAAAGCGAAAATACCGGAAGTCCCTCCAGTTCCTCCTTGGTACTGAAGATAGAAACAATGCCTCTGCAATGTCCGCCGTAATACTCAATACACTCTACAGAGCGGCGAACCGTCTCACCGGTAGTCATGGTTGCCACAAGCACCAGGACATTCTTACCCTCGATGGCGGGACGGGTATTTTCACGGAACATAAACTGATGAACACTGTTTTCCTCGGGAACCACCACATACATGGTCTCATGCATATTGGTCATAAGGAAGTCGCCCTTTTCCAGCTCCTGTCCCAGGAAACCTCCCAACACCTCTGTGCCGTCCAGGCAAACAATGGTATCTACTGTGGTAACATGATGCAATAATTTATGGCGGAAACTGCTGGCAGCCTCCATAGCTTCCTTTACACGAATTTTCAGACGTGTAACATCAACATAATAATTAATGTGGGATTGTGACGTAGCAAAATGCCCCTGTACTACCTGAATGGTAACATTGGGATCGTCTTTGGAATAGTATTTCACCATACGGCTTTTGATGTCGTCGTTTTGCATAAGCGCGTACCCCCTTTGCCCTTAATTATTTCCCTTTCATTATTGTATCATATTTCCCCGCGGGAACATATTATTTTTTAGTTTTTACCGGTGGATCCAAATCCGCCCTCTCCGCGAGCGGTTTCGGAAAGAGTTTCCACCTCATCAAACTCCAGTGAAAGGAACGGAACTACCACCAGCTGAGCAATTTTTTCTCCCGGAGCAATAACCCGTTCCACCTCACCGTCGTTATGAAGAGCAACTTTTACCTCGCCCCTGTAATCCGCATCCACAACTCCCACACAATTGGCCGGACGAAGTGATTCCTTGGCGGCCAAACCGCTTCTGGCAAAAATGCCGCCGAAATATCCCTCGGGAATAGCCATGGAAAGACCGGTGCCAATCATATTTGTCTCATGAGGCGCAATGCGTTCTTCCGAAGCAATATCCGCAAACAAGTCATATCCTGCCGCAAAAGCACTTCCCTGATAAGGAAGCTGTGCCGTATCCGTTAATCTTTTAATCTGAAGTTTCATATTTTTCCTTTCTCAATGATTTATGAAATCCCTTTTCACGTCGTAATGATTCTTAGAATTCACTCTTCTTATCCCGAAGCATCAGCGCCATTACTCCGTCCTTTGCGGGCATATCCGAGAAAAGAACCTTATTTACCACCTGAATAATCGGAAGATCCACGCCATACTTTTCTCCCAGCATCAGGGCAGACTTAGCAGAGTAAACGCCTTCCACCACCATTTGTACTTCGTCAACAGCTTCCTTTAAACTCTTTCCCTGGCCCATTAAAATACCGGCACGGCGGTTACGACTGTGCATACTGCCGCAGGTTACAATTAAATCTCCAATGCCTGTAAGACCGTTTAATGTCTCACGCTTTGCTCCCATGGCAACTGCAAGGGAAGTAATCTCATACACTCCCCGGGTAATTAAAGCCGCCTTGGCATTATCTCCAAAGCCTAGCCCATCGGACATTCCGGCCGCCAGAGCAATGACGTTTTTCAAGGAGCCGCCTAACTCCATGCCCAATACATCATCGCTGACATACACCCGGAAATATTCATTCATAAAAAGTTCCTGAACATACAAAGAAAGTTCCTTGTGGGAAGATCCCGCCACAATGGCCGTAGGCATTCTGCGGCTTACTTCCTCCGCATGGGTGGGGCCGCTTAAAGCACCGCATACCACAAAGGGCAAGACATCCTCAATAATCTGAGTCTGGATAAAAAGAGTCTCCTCTTCGATTCCTTTGGAAACCACAATAACCCGGTCTCCCTCCTTCATAAAAGGCTTCATTTTCTCACAGGTAGAACGGGTTGCCGTGGAAGGCACCGCCATCACCACCAGATCAAATTCCTTTAAGGCATCCTCATAACTGCTGGTAAAAGATAACCCCTCCAAAGAAACCTTCGGAAGGTTCGGGTGAGCGTATGTCTCCTGCAGAGATTTCGCCTGGGAATCCTCATAGCACCACATCATTACCTCATGCCCGTTATCGTGAAGCAGTACGCCTAAGGCCGTCCCCCAGGTACCTGCTCCCATAATCGTAACTTTTGCCATAACTTCCCTTTCTATACGAAACGAATTTCTCGTTTTTCTACGCGCTTTCGCTTTCCTTCTCTACATTTTCATCTGCATCCTCTTCCGATGTATTGGGATGAAACGTAAAACGATTTTCCTCGTCATTGTAGAGACGGATAATATTGCTCCGATGCTTTAAGATCACAATGAGTCCCGCCAAAAGCACAATCACCATGGCATCCGCATTGGTACTTTCCGAATAGCGAAGCCATCCGAAGGAATCAAACAACATGGCCTGGAACATAAAAATCACTGCCGACAAAATAGATCCCAAAGAAACATAGCGGGAAATAAGTACTGTCAGGAAAAACACAATAGCACATCCGGGAAACGTCTCCGGGAAAGCCACAAGAATCATTCCCACGGTAGTAGCCACACCTTTCCCCCCTTTAAAATGAAGATACACCGGGAAATCATGACCTAAAACAGCACCAAAGGATCCGTACAAAAGAGCAAGATGTCCTGCGTCCACCGAAACCTGCCGGAAAATAAAACAGCAAATCATCGCAGGAATCACTGCCTTTAAAATATCCATAAACAAGGTAACAAATCCCGCCTTCACACCGAAAACCCGTAGGGTATTGGTGCTTCCAACATTACCGCTGCCCTTGGTGCGAATATCCTGATGATGAAGTTTTCCGATGAAGTAACCGCTTAACAGCAGCCCGAAACAATATCCCACAAGAATGGATACAAAACGAGCCAAAATCATTTTATTCTCCTTTCCGCTCCCTTACGATAAATTTAAGAGAGGTACCGGCAAATCCAAAGGCATCCCGAATTCGATTTTCCAGGTAACGCACATAAGAAAAATGCATCAGTTTCTTGTCGTTTACAAAAATCACAAAGGTAGGCGGCTTTACCGCAACCTGGGTCACATAAAAGATCTTTAAACGCTTTCCCTTATCGGAGGGGGGCTGATTTAATGCAACTGCTTCCGTAACAATTTCATTTAAGACTCCCGTGGCAATTCGCATGGAGTTATTTTCAATCACTGCATCCATCATGTCGTAAAGCTTGTTTACCCGCTGTCCCGTCATGGCGGAAATAAACATAATGGAAGCATACGGCATAAAACTTAAAGTCTGGCGAATCTTGTCCTCATATTCTCTGGTGGACTTGTCTGTCTTTTCCACCGCATCCCACTTATTCACGCAGACGATAATTCCCTTGCCCCGCTCGTGTGCAATTCCTGCAATCTTGGCATCCTGTTCTGTAACACCCTCTGTGGCATCAATCATTACCAGTACCACATCGGCTTTTTCCACAGCAGCCACTGCTCGAATAATACTGTAGCGTTCAATATGCTCCTTAATCTTGCTCTTACGGCGAAGTCCCGCGGTATCAACAAAAATATATTCCTTGCCGTGATATTTCACCCGGGTATCCACTGCGTCTCTGGTGGTTCCTGCAATATCGGAAACAATCACCCGGTCATCTCCCGCCAGCCGGTTCACCAAGGAAGACTTTCCTACGTTAGGCTTACCCACAATAGCAATCCGGGGCGTATCATCTTCTTCGATTTCCTCCGGATTAACATTAAAATGGGAAACCACCTCATCTAAGAAGTCTCCGAATCCCAACTGACTTGCGGCGGAAATTGCATGAGGTTCTCCGATTCCCAGATTATAAAACTCATACACATCCGGCATGAACTTCTCAAAGCTGTCCACCTTATTTACGCAAAGCACCACCGGCTTATGAGCACGGCGAAGCATATCCGCCACCTTGGAATCCGCATCCGTAAGTCCTTGACGTACATCCGTCATAAAAATAATGACATCTGCAGTATCAATGGCGATTTGTGCCTGGTCTCTCATTTGAGAAAGAATCACGTCCTTGGAATCCGGTTCAATTCCGCCGGTATCAATCAATGTAAAAGAATAGTTAAGCCACGTAACATCTACATAAATACGATCCCGGGTAACTCCAGGAGTATCATCCACAATGGAAATCCGCTCTTTTGCCAGAGCATTAAAAAATGTGGACTTCCCCACATTGGGCCGGCCCACAATTGCAACAACCGGTTTATTCATAATTTACCTCAACTCTAATTCTCTAAAATCCGATACATTATACAATAGGATGGATAAAAAGTCTAAACTCACTATGCTTGAAATGCATTTTCATAATGAGTAATCTTCTGATTCAAAATAGCAATCACGTCAAAGCGCATGGATGTATCTTCCGGCACATGATACATCAGACAGTAATACCTGGCCACCTGAATAATCTTTTGCTGCTTGTGAAAATTCACCGCCTCTGCAGGATCTCCCTTGGCATTATCTTTACGATATTTTACCTCCACAAATACAAGGGTACTTTGATCCTTTGCGATAATATCAATCTCTCCCTGCCGGCTTCGGAAATTTCGTTCCAGAATGCCATAACCCTTCTTTTTCAAATAAGCCACGGCCTGCTCTTCGTATTCACTTCCCCGGGCTCGTTTATTCATACAGCAGTTCTCCTTCGCTTTGATCGTATCCCTTTCCTCCAAAACATTTTACCTGCGGGCAGGTTTCTTTCCGGCCTGGTCCAGTTTCGCCTTTACCTTATCCATACCGTCTACGAATACCAAAATCTGTGCCACAACCTCATACAAATCCGGAGGGATGGCATCACCGATTTCCAGCTTGGACAGAGTATCTGCCAGTTTATTGTCTTTGTAAAAAGGCACCTTGGCCTTTTTTGCCTCTTCGATAATTTTTTCGGCCACATGTCCCTTGCCGGTAGCCAGAATCTTCGGTGCAATATCACCGGGATCGTAGGCAAGAGCCACAGCAGTTTTAACTTTTTCCTGTTCTTTTGCCATAAGTCCCCTCGCTATGCCCGAACATCAAAGGAATACCGCTGGATATCTCCCCCGGTTTTAACATCCTTCTGCATTACATCCGTTACCAGGTTTACCGGATTGGAATCATTTTCCACATGAATGGTGGAATTATATCCCAGTTCTTCCAGTCTGGCCTGCAAAATATGAATATTATTGGAAATCAGCTCATAAGAAGCGTCATCCTCCATAAAGAACTTGGTATCCACCGACTTGTTTTTCATTTTGACTGCAATATCCGTTGAGCCCAAATGATCCATATCAAAATGAAGGAAGGCGGAAATCTCATCTCCCTCCTGGTGGTTTTTATTCTTATTGGTGTAAACGTATAAATCCGCGGAAGCCTGCTGACCCGACATCTGCAAAGGAATCTGCACATAGGTAAAGGCTTCATTGACGTGATTCATAAATTCCACGTTATCCTGGATAGAAGATGCCGTCTGCGTAATCATATTGGAAGAATCCTTTGTGACCTCATTGGCTGCATTCTTAAGGAGGGACATTTCCACGTCAATCTTCTCATAAAGACGCTTCACAGCTCCCTTCTCCGTCAGTTTCTCCGGAGAAATGGTCCATTGCTGCTCCATTAAAGAAGATAAGGCGGATTTAAAGGCCGGATTGTTCAGGAGTTTTGCTAAATCTTCTTTTGATAAATCACTCTTGCCATTCAAGGCATTGGTAAGTGCCGTAAAGAAATCCTTCACCGATGTATCCGTCTTAAGGTTGCCATTCTCGTCTACCACGGACGGGGATACATTGGAAAGATCCACTACTTCCTTTAACTGAGACGCCAGATTTAAAAACTCCTCCTTGCCGGCGGCGGAAAGTAATGAATTAGGAGAAGGATTCTCCGCTTCCGATGCCACCTTCCCCTCATACTGCATTTGAATCAATTTGGGATTTAAAGCATCTGCCTCTTCTCCCTCGGCTCCCTCCGCACTTTGGAAGGCAGCTGCCAGTTTTTCTTCAGGAGACAGTTCCTTAACTTCAGATTGAACTTCTGTATTTGCTGCAGTCGCCGCCTGATTTGCCGCATCCAATCCTTTCCCGGGCAGAAGTTCCGGCTCACCGTCCATAGAAATAATAATCGTAGTAGCCTGATCCCGAATACTTGCAACTTCTTCCTGGGTAAGTTCAGCACTTACTGCAGCCTCAGCACCCTGTGCCACTTCTCCTTCTACTACGCCGGAAGCATTTATAGCATCCTGTGACACTGCCTCTCCGGAGGCAAACTGCTCCGGAGAAATATTAGACAGATTATCCCCGGAAATCTCCCCGGAAAACATTTGATTCAGTTGGTTTAAAAAACCCACTGCATCCTGTGTGGATACAGAATCCGACAATAAGGTTGCGGGGATATTCTGGGTCAGTTCCGATACGGTATTTAAGACAGCACCTTCTCCGGCTTTGTAATTAGAGAACTGCTGAATCATTTCTTCGTTAATTGGTAAATCCAGTTTTGACATTGATACCAAATTGGAAACATCCGCATTGGGATAGGTGGCGGACAGTTTGGACATCTGTGCCAGTGAATTGGAGTCAATGGGCATTTGCTCCTTCATCATGGAATTTACCATATTCAGATTCCGCTCCGTTACCGGAAGAGATGCGGAATCCAATGCGGATAACAAGGTAGGGTTATTAGATGTACCAATGGAAATGGGCTTGATCTGAACCTGGTTGCCATCGGAGGATTTCACCTGAAAAAACACAGACTGCCCCTGAGTTAAGGATACTCCCTTGTCCAGGGTGGCCGTAATATTCTGGCCGCTGCTTAATCCCAAAATCACCTGGTTGCCGCTGATGCGATTAACCGTTCCTTCAAAAACCTGACCGGTGGTAAGTTTGGAAACCGTAGACACCAATTGCTCCACCCCTTTGGTCTTGGTGGATACTTCGCTGCCTGCAGCCATACTGTTGTAATATTGATTCACCAGATCTGAAACCTGCAAGGAATCACCCCCTATGTTCTGTCAGGTTCTTTAAAAAGCTTTCTCTGTGAATGGGGCTCTTCCCCTGAGAAAAAATAGCGTCGTAATGTTCTTTGGTTCCGTAACCTTTATGTTTGGCGAAGCCATAGCCGGGATAAATTTTATCGTAATTTAACATCATATGATCCCTGGTAACCTTAGCCAGAATACTTGCAGCAGCAATGGAGACGCTTTTAGCATCTCCCTTAACAATGGGGACCTGACGAATCTCTATGCCCGGAATGGTTACCGCATCGTTTAAAAGTACCTTAGGCTGCACTGTAAGACCGGCAATTGCCCGACGCATGGCAAGAAAGGTGGCTTGTAAAATATTCAGCTCATCGATCTCCCCTGCATCTGCAATCCCTACGGAATAGGATATGGCTTTTTCCTGAATTTCCAGGTAAAGTTCTTCTCTTCTTTTTTCGGATAATTTCTTGGAATCATTTAGATGTAAAATGATACAATCTTCCGGGAGAATCACTGCTCCCGCAACCACCGGGCCGGCCAGAGGACCACGTCCGGCCTCATCAATGCCGCAGATAAATCCGGAAAATTCCTTTTGGGCCCTCTCGTAGGAGCGCATTGTTTCCAGGCGATTAATTTCTGCCTCATAAGCACGCTGCTTCTTATCCAAAGACTCCAGAAGTTTCTGCACGCCCCCACGGTCGTCCTCTTCGTATTCCTTGCGAAAGGCATCATATTCCGAGGGCTTCAGGTTATTATATTCGCTTTTAATTTCTGAAATTGACTTCATTTTATTCCCCGTGGAAGCTATGGTTAATGATTGCCAGTTGATTGAAGGGATAAATCCGAATCCAGGCCCTTCCTATAATATCGTCCCGTTTTACCAGATACACATCCGACATTCGACTGTCGCTGCTGTGATTACGGTTGTCTCCCAAAACGAAGTATTCATCATCTCCCAGGGTAATGGGATCCGCCGCCAAACCGGGATCGTCTATGGTTTCTAATCCATAGTCCTCTTCCAAAAGTTCGCCGTCGATATAAATATTCCCCTCATAATCAATCTGAACCGTTTCTCCCGGCAAGCCGATAATCCTCTTAATATAATTGGTATTATCTGAATACTGATACGGAAAAACAATAATATCAAACCGCTCCGGATCCGAGAACCGGTAGGAAAGTTTCTCTACAATGAGATTATCACCGCTGCTTAAGGTAGGCTCCATGGAGCTTCCCTCCACAATGGTGCGCTGTCCAACAAAACGAATAATGCAGAAGGTTGCCACCAGTACAATAACGAAATAAATCAGCATTTCCAGGAAATCTTTTCCGGTCAGAGTATCCTTCTTGGTATTCTGTTTTTTTGGATCCTGATTCTTTACCGTTTCCCCATTTTCAGGAGATTTATCCGGGGCCGCATTTAACTTATTATCTTTATTTTTAACTTTTTCATTTTCCTTTGCGCTGGCCCTCAAGATCTTCCGGCTGCTTTTCGCATCACCGGAGGTCTTTTGACCATCATCGGAGGATTTCTGATCTGCACCGGAGGTCTCTGAATCGCTTCCCTGAGACCGGCGCTCCATACTGCGGGCAAAACGTTCCTCCGGGCTTAAATTTTCACGGGAGGCAAAAATATCCTCCAGGTACTCTCCCAGTTCTTCCTTATTTAAGTCGATTAAGTCTTTGTTCTCTTCCTTCATGTTTCTTCCTCTATGGACGCTCCAACGTCACACGTCCCAAAGCTCCACCCCGAAAATCATCCAGTAAAAGTTTAATTCCACGCTCTGTATCCGGCTCTCCCTGAGCTTTTTTTAAATTACGGGATACCGTCATGGCAGCAAGCACTTCATAAGGCTCTCCCTCTTCGGATATATCATAACGCTCGGCCAGACGTCCGGAATAATTCTCCCGAAGAAAGGAAATTACCCGGTAACACAATTCTTCCGTATTTAAAATATCATCTTTCACAGATCCAATAGATGCCAGGCGAACTCCCACTGCCTCGTCTTCAAACTTGGGCCACAGGATACCGGGAGTATCTAAAAGTTCCAGATCCTTTCTCAAGCGGATCCATTGTTTGCCTTTGGTTACGCCGGGCTTATTACCGGTTTTGGCACTTTTCTTGCCGGCGTAAGAATTAATAAAGGTGGATTTGCCGCAATTGGGAATTCCCACAACCATAGCCCGGATGGGGCGGTTCTTAATTCCTCTTTTAAGATCCCGTTCCCGTTTCTTGGCACAGGCCTCTTCAATTACGGAATTTAATTCATTTAAAGTCTTACGGTCCCGGGCATCAATCCCCACCGCAAAAATATCCTGCTCCTTAAAATAGGCAATCCACTCCCGGGTAATTGACTCATCTGCCAGATCCCGCTTATTTAAAAGAAGTACACGGGCCTTTCCTGCCGCCAAATCATCAATCATGGGATTACGGCTGCTTAAAGGAACCCGGGCATCCACAATTTCAATCACCAGGTCAATGAGCTTCATATCCTCCCGCATTTGGCGGATGGCTTTGGTCATATGCCCCGGATACCATTGTATTTCCATATTACTCTCCGTTACTTAAAATAAAAATCCAAAATTGGACCAGGTTACATCAAACCAAACCCGGCCTACAATCTCGTCCAGTTCCACATTTCCAATGGTGACATAACGGCTGTCCTCACTGTTGTTGCGGTTATCTCCCAAAAGGAAGTATTCATCCTCTCCCAGAGTAATCTCCGTGGATGCAAGCCCCGCATCCTCAATATCATCCACACCGGATATATCATCGTATAATTCGCCGTTAATATAAACGTCCCCTCCGGAGATTAACACCGTATCTCCCGGCACACCAATGACCCGCTTCACGGAGTACTGCGCGCTTAGATTACCCTTGGGAAGAAACGCCACCAGATCCCCTGCCTTGGGGGAAAAGAACACATAGCTCAAACGGTCCAGCAGTACAAAATCTTCATCATTAATGGTATCCTCCATAGACTCTCCAGCCACCGTAATACGTTTCCCGAAGAAAAAAACAATGGAAAAAGCCAAAAGAATCACAAGAACAAGCTGGGCAATCAAAATCAACAGCCACCGGACACGACGAACATCCACACGGCTTCTTCTGCGACGAAAATCCAGCCCGGACCCGGACAGATATGAAAATCTTCTCTTAAACTGAGCAAACTGCTTCACCGAAATCACCTCATAAAAAACTTAAGTTTATTATACACTATGCAAAAAAGAAAGAACAACCGAAGTTGTTCTTTCTAAAGTGATTACTGGATGTACTCTTTAACCTTAGCACGCTTACCAACACGGCCTCTTAAGTAATTAAGCTTAGCTCTGCGAACCTTACCGCGGCGAACTACTTCAACCTTCTCAACATTGGGGCTGTGCATAGGCCAGGTCTTCTCTACACCAACACCGTTGGAAAACTTACGTACGGTGAAGGTTGCACGATTGCTGCCACCCTGCATTTTAAGAACAACACCTTCGAAAACCTGAACACGCTCACGGTTTCCCTCCTTGATCTTAGCGTATACCTTAACGGTATCACCAACGGAGAAATCGGAAATTTCTTCCTTCAGCTGCTCGTTCTCAATCTCTTTAATAATCTCGTTTGCGTTCATTTTAAACCTCCTAAATATCAGACGTTCTTAATA
>Ga0181612_168129_pt1 | contig 26595 bp, 17 predicted proteins | sample HoacroProtozoa21_FD_119630 | JGI IMG/M metagenome (GOLD analysis project Ga0181612, IMG submission 119630) | Hoatzin crop microbial communities from Cojedes, Venezuel. Combined Assembly of Gp0051906, Gp0051904, Gp0051908
ACTGTTTCCAGCAGCTTTTGCATTTAAAGACACATTCTAAGACACACATACACATTGATTATCAAGGTTGTTACCATCACCTCAGTGTTAGGCTTTACATATAACTTCATTTTCTTTTTGATCATGCTATTGAAAAAAAACTACCCGAAGCTGTTCTTTCTGTTACCAAAATACGCAAAATTACATTTCCTTTTTTTTTTTATTTTTAGAAACAAAACACATTTCACTGAAACTTTCATTCAAACTTCAGACAATTTCATACAAATCAAAAGAAATCATGTTAAGTCACTTTTTCTTTTATCTAAATCCTCCAGCCAAAAAAAAAGTTTAGAAAAGCTGCTATTTTGCTCTAATTACCCACTGCAATTCTCCTATATTCATAATAAATGGATTCTGCTTTCCCATTGACATTATATCCTACGGCAAGCCTGGAAAGAGAAGTAAACAAAGTCTAAATTGGCTTCTGGAGGAATTTAAGACAATTTAAAATACCCACAAGAAAGTTAAAAAAAAAAACCCCTCACACCCATTTGCTTTTTCTGGTTAATCATTTTTTCAATTAAAATGATCTTTATAGTTTGATGTTAAGGACTGCACTGCATTAAGAATCATAAAAATAACTAGTGAGAGTCAGACCCAGGTTCTGTCTAATCGTGTGCTCCATCTCTGGCTGCAACCGCAGCACATGTCTAGGGAAAAGAATGCAAGCAGGAGGCAGATACCCAGCGATTTTTCCCCAGGTAGACCTTTGCATCTTCTGGGAATCAGCAGAGATGGAAATTCCTGAGATGGAAACGTTGCTCAGACCATTATTCTTCATAGTCACTGCGACTTAGCTACCACTAGCTCTCTTAACCGCTTCTGAATTCACTGACACATTTTGTCTGCAACAAAAAGCTCTTCTTGTGTTTAGAAATGTAATTCTTTGCAGTTTCAGACCTGTCGCTGAGTCCTTCAGTAAGTTCCTTGAGTGTCTCCACATCCCCGTGATATGAGGAGTAATGGATAACCACTCTCTTTACAATGCACTAAATTATATATTATTGCCTCCCTTCCGTCATCATTTTTCCAATCTGAAAATTCCTAATCTATTTTAACTCTTCCCATATCATAGATACTATGCCCTTAAGTTCTCCTTGTCACTTTTCAGCTGCATTTTACCCTTAGGATCGCCTTTTCAAGATGGAAAGCCCAAAGCGCAGGCAATATTGCACAAGGCACCAGTGGACTCCTACAGAGAACACAGTATTTGCTGGTTTGCCTCTCTACGTTCTTCCTTTGTGCAGTTTTTACTAATAGAGATGTATTCAAAAAAGCAACCATGCCAACTGGCCAGAGAAGAAACAGATCTCCTTACAATGGATTGGGACACCCACATTTCCGAGTTAGCATCAACTGGAATTTTTAAGATCACAATGGGACTTTCAAGGAGAAAAGAAGACTTCAAACAAAAAAAGGGAGAGAACACTGGGAATGATACTCCAGCCTTGTAAAACATCGCCACTGCATCATTCGAATGTGTACATAATTCCAGACTTCTAGTTTCAAGTAGAACCAAGGAGTTAATATTTTTGCGCAATTTCTTTTTAAAGTCTCTGCAGACGGCTACTTTAAGGCTATTTAATGAGGAGCCTGAAGGCAGCTATGCTCTTGATGTGATTTCTGTTTTTTTGCAGTTAACATGCATCTGCATGCAGGCTACAAACCCAAATTGTTTTGGAGCTATTATTTTAAAGGACTCTAAATGCATATGAAAGCATGTATCACTTTTTCATGTTAGAAAAGAAACAGTCCAGCCAGGATCCACAGTCCAAAGAGCAGAAAGAACAACAGGTATTGCAGCCAGTAGCATATAAAAAGGAATAAAAATTTATATCCCAAAGACAACGAATTCAATTCCTTTCTCTCTAGGCAGCACAGCTCCTGGAGAAGACTTGTGGCCAGGGAAGCGGCGCAACTGGAGAGCCAAGAGACTGCTTCAGTTTTAGGCTGTGGTTTTTCCCCCGATGTTCCGGATAGTTCCAGCTGTTCCTGCCGGCACCTGCCCAGTCCTGAAACCCTTCCTATCGAAAGAGTTCTGCACTGCGAGGCCGACTAACACTGCGACCTACATGCTGCGCTGTGAGAGCACACGGCTGTACTTCACACCACGGAGAGAAAAGAAAAAAAGGCTTTTAAGAATAAATCCTAGCCCTGCTGAAGTTGGCAAGAAACGCGTCTTATAATCTTATGTGCTAATAAATAATTAAGAAGTAGGTTTGTAAGCTTTATTTAAGACCTGGATTTATGCTTCATTGACACTGGCTGATTCTATAAAATCAATTTGTTCATTAACCACAAATTTAGTTTCTATAATACTCTTTTGATCTATTCTCTCCAGGTGAAGGTGAAATAGATCCAGAGGTTTGAAAGCACATGACAACATATATGACCTATTCAAATCAGTTGCTCACTTGTAACTTGTGATTCCCTGAGAAATAAGCTGGAGCTAATAAGCAGGCTATCCCTGCCTTCTGCATGGCCAGAGGAGCGACTGTAGACCTTTAACCCAAAGACAAAAATACGGAGCCTGTACCTAAACATTCATCCCATCTGGTGAAGTATTCTATCCTTTTAGGTGCCAAAAATTTAGGAAAACCTGAAAGAGACTCCTTCAGCATGTCCACTGTGGGGTCAAATTCCTTCCTCGTAAACTAAAGTGATCTTTTTCCCTTGCTTTCAAGTCCATAACTTAGTAGAGTTTTCTTGGACTTCATTTTCATTACTTTTTTAAATGAATGAAAAGCACTTTGTGGAACATTTGCCTAACTCTTCCCTTTTCCTTTTTTTTTTTTCTTCCCCTCTAATGGTTTGTCCTCAAACTTGTAATACTTGCTAAATATTCTTCCAAGCTAGCCTCTCCTGGACAAGAATTTCTGGATTGTAAGAGATAGTTTAACCTCCCACATCCCAAAATGGATTTGCTGCAATCTCAGAGCACACTTAAAAGACCAGAGTTACATTTTTTTTTTAGCATGTCGCCAATAAAACCTGAGTAAGTTCTGCCCTAGCAGCTTTTTTAGTAAATCATCTAATAACACAGATGCAGTGATTTAAATTCCTTCACAGATTCTATTAAGGAACTCTTTCGTAAGAGCAGGACTGTTCATTGCAGAACAGAATTCAACTAAGTATCCAGCAATCTTTGACTGTTCACGATCATCTGGCTTTCCGAGAGCACGGCACAAATAAAGTTTAATTCCTGCAATGACACAGTTTTCAGCCCTACAGCGTTATTCTAATAATTTTCAACCCCTAATGAAGATCCTCAGCCACGGGCCTCTCAAATACTATTAAATGTTATGAAGTTAGACGGGCTAAATTCAATAATGAATTAGCCCTGAATCTTTCCGGAGCCATATCCAATACGCATTTTCTACCTCTTCCAAAGGCAGAAAACTGATGGGATACCCAGTATCTCCAGGAAGGCATGCTGTCGCCTCTAAAGGCTCCTACAAGCACTTAAGCGTGGCTCCCATGCATGCCTGGCTCTAGGGGTACTGCGATTAACACTGCTGAGTAAGTGCAGGTCTTCAGCAGCGGAACAAGCAAGCCAGCAAAGGCTTGCGTGACCTGTAAAGTACTTCATAGACAACCAAGCTCCCAGTCCTCGCCAGAAAGGACATTCAAGAGTCAAAGAGCTAATGGTGAAAGAGCTTCCTATGAACCACTCCCAGAGCTCACCCCAAGCTTGACTTCTCAAAGTGCAACACTTCAGGGTTTTAACATGTGCTCATAGCTACTCCTGCTACAGCCACAGGGTTTCTTGATCAGCCGCAACCAAACTAAATATTTATTTATAGGCAAATGGCTTTTTCTTCTTATATCTACACGGGCTTCTTTTATCAGGTATGATTACATATTTGAAAAGACGATGAAGAATGAAAAAGAAGAGCCTGCATGTTTTGAAGAACTACTCAGGTCCCTTCTGTGGAAGCTGTGTGACATCAACCCAGGACATTCAGCAGAATTAAAAAGCAAAGACAATTTGAATACAGATTAAACACTGGAAAAATTAACTGGGATAGAAACAACAGCCTGGCTGATATCAATTATTTATACTACAAACAGAAGTGTGGAGGCCCAGGTTCAGGAGAATAGTCCTATTCAAGGAAACACTTTAATATGCTAACTCTAAGCATGAACTACAGTCACTAGGAGATCACTACAAATGAAGCACAGACTGCGTTTAAACAATTTCCTGAACAGCGATGGTCTAAGTCCAACACTTACATGCTTTCCTATGCCTGGCCAGAAGGATCGCTGAATGAGTATCATCAGAAAAGTGATGACTAGGACTAAAGATTTATCTAACACGGAGAGACAGACACAGAGAGAACTGTGCTCTGAAATGACCCCTACGCTGAACTGAAAGGCAACAAATTTATACTTGGCTTATGCGAGAAAGCCATCTTCTGATCATTTCCAGCACCATCACACGTTTTACTGACCTTCTTCAAAGCCATCGCGGAAAGAGCCAGACCGGCTCATGGTTCTGCTTTTCTCGTCCAGGGACATCGAGCTGTTCCTGAAGCGCGTATCGCTATAGGGGTCATAAGGACCATCTGCATTGGAGAGGCTGTGGGTCCGTAGCATGGTTGGATTGGACAGGCTCATCTGGGCTGCAGTGGTTGGACTTGCTGTAAAGTAAAGAATAAACACCAATTTATGTCCCCAACCACCAATTTTCATACCTAATTTTTCTGCAACTACCAAACCCCCTTTTTTTTTAAGGCACAAATTTTTTTATCTCATTCTCTCCAGGCCTCATTATTTTTCTAAATTCACTGAAATAAAGTAAGAGATATATAAATCAAGCTAGTGAATAGGAAAACTCAAATAAATAAGTCATTTTAAACACTGGGTGATATGTCTATGCTTCTACAGACAAGCTCAGTCAACTCACTAACACCTTGTAGGCATGAATTAATTAACCCTCCTATAATTTGGAACAGTCCTTTCTCAAAAAGGACCAAAATAACTGAAGGGGTTTAAAGTAGTATTGTGGCTATACAGAACAGGCCTTATGAACTACCTCCTTCAAAGCCTTCAAGTTCTCAGAAAATGACATTTGTCCATGTCTTTAAGTCACAAATTTTAAGAGCTTTAGTTTCCTAACAGTTGCATATTTCAGAACTGTTTCTTTCCACTATGAGGTCCCAAGAACTATAAAAATATCAATTTTGCTTCAAAAGCCAACGGTCTCCCAGCCAGTGTTTAGAGTGCAAAACATCTACTCCAGTTTCACATTTTTTTAAAGAACCGTTGTGCTAAAATTATTCCTGCTATTTACTAAGAACTAGTTAATTTGTGGAAAAGAAGAGAACAACAAAATTGCTGTTGAACTGGCAGGTTCCTCTTTGTGTGCTGTCATTGCCTGTTTCCATAGACACCATCAACCGATACAGACTATTGTAGAAGATCAAATAATTCCGTTTCAAGGTGCTCAACTTGCATATCAACATTTGCTATTAAATTAAACGCAGTGACCTCTCTTGACTCCAGTATCTCCAAGCTCTTTTCGTAAGAACACAGAAAAATATCTTCTCTTTTTGCTTTGGTAACTGCTTGCAGCCAAATAGCTTCTGAAGTTTATTAATGTAAATAATCTTAAATGTTCTTCATAAAGAGTTAACTTTCTGGGCCTATGACTACACTTTTTTTTCGACCATTACAGTACTTTTCATGAACTTTCATGACAGTTTGTTAGCTGTTGGCAATATAATTACACTGGGTGTATATTCAGCAGAAATTTTATTTAGTGTCAGTTTATTTAAAGCTGTTTATTTAATCTGTTTCTTTTCAGCGCACTCAAAGAGAAGCTCTAAAACATCACTGCTGCAACTCAAAACTGCACTGGGAATAAGTGGCCATGTAAGCTGCTGCAAATTCACACAATACAACAAGTTCACAGGTATAGGCTTAACTATTTTGCATATTATTTATGATTCCATTAGAGATGGAGGAGCTTCTAAAGGTCAAAAAGAAACAGAAAACGTCTGTTCAACATATACTTTCCAAATGTCATTTAACTTACAGACTACAGATATACTGTTAGGATTGATGTACATACCTAAACAAATTGCAAAGGCAACTAAGGAATATTTAATCTTCGCACCAGAGACAAGCACTTCTAGCAATTTAAATGAGTTTATTTCAACTGCTGATATGGTCAACTAAAATCTGCACTGCTTTATGGATCCTGCCAATCAATTTTTACTGTCTCCTTCGTTTAAAAAGTGTTTACTTTCATCAACGTAATAAAGTGAAGGAACAGCTTTTTTTCTGACTTAAACCTCTTCTGACTTTTATCTATTATTTCAGACTGAGCTTTGTGCAATTTTCCAACGAAACAATTGAAAAACACATACGAAGATCAAATCTCTTTGACCAATGAGACTGGCACATGTAGTCAGTCATATGTTCGAATTTTAAAGCAGTATTACTAAACAGGTAGACAATGTCTTATGTGCTTTAAGCACACCAACGTGTGATATTAACAAATAGCTCTACTGAATAGCTCACAATTTATATTAAGGCATCTGATTACGCCCGGAGAAGTATTTGCAAGGAGTTACTGCAAGTATGCCACCTTTGGGCATACCAGATAACAACGCTAATTAGTCAGACTACTCATTTCAATGAAAGTGCTTCCTCAGGTTGAATGTGGGACTCGGCACTGCTGAAACAAAATTGTATTGTGTAATGTGCTGTTTTCAAGAGACACAATGTATTGCTATGACTATCCAAACAGATAATTATTCACCAAGCTGCGAGAAGTTAAATCTAGTTCCAGAGGGTGATGTTATGCTGGATCCAGACGAAAATGGAGAATTGCCAGCAGTATCCTGAAGTCCTCCTGCTGAATGGGACCGCAGCCATTCTTTGGCATCTTCTTGATTACGGAGCTGGGAGGATGGAGTATACCTGCAAAAACAAAGAGTTTTTTCCAAAATGAACTTTGACATTTATTTAAATTTCCTTTTTTTAAAAAAAACAACCATGAAATGTCACAAGACTTTGGGAGAGAGAGAGGGAAAGAAAGATGGAAGAAGTCTCACATAAAATGTAAGGATTAAAATGATATAAACCCATTACAATTCTGAATTAAAGAGCTGTTCCAAGCTGTTCTAAGCTGTTCCCAATTCATTCCACTTCTGTTTGGGAAAAAAAAACCCCAAATCTCCTTTCCTAAGGCTTTGCTAGTAACCAAGCTAGCAGTAAACAAAAAGCTGCAGATAAAAGTTGTGTACTGTAGAATAAAATATAATGTGTGTTACGCATGTATGACTGAAAAACAAAACCATAATTTGGAAACCCTTTTCTTAGGTTATGCCAAAATTCTATCGCTATTTTAATATTTTGGTGCATTGCTAAGCTTAGCTGGCTTTTTATCATATTACAGCCAAATTCAAGTCAACAAAGCCATTATCAGATTTTTAAACAAGTTGTGACCCAACAATTCATATTCCAGAGACATTAAAATAAAGGCCTGTGGAGGTGTATCCCATTTAGTTCAAAACTACTAAAGTAAAAAACTACTACTAGCATTAAATCATCATAGAGGAGACTATGCTTAGCCTTTTCTGAAGGCAAAGAAAATAGAGGAAACGTTGTCTATGCCAACATCAATGGTACAACACCCACCGGCTTCAGCTGAAGCAAAATTCAAAATATGTTTCTGTAGATGCCTGAAAAATAGGTATGTTACTACAGGTGTCATATGAAATATGTGATAGGGTACAGCTATCAACAGAAACAGCATCATGGAAACACTCTGCTGATGGATTTCCATGTCTTACGCTATGCCATCTGCTTTTGTGAAATATTTATGAGTTACCAACTCTCCTTCCAAAACCCAGACACTTGGAGCCTATTATTAGTCGATACTATCTATTTAATTAATTAGAATCCATCCAACTACTCTACAATAAATTATCACTTATTAAGACTACTTTAAATCAATGTGAAAACTACAATAATTAACATTGCAAAAACTCAAACTACTTTCAAAAAATTACATTCATCCTTCTGCTTGTCCCTCAACACTTACGCAACCCTCCCTGACTATCTGCAGCTCTTCAACTTTGCACATATATCAGTTATTAAGAAAGGGGCTTTAAACAGTCATTTTACTTGAACACACTAAGGGTTGTTTTTTTTTTGCAGCTTTAATACCTACCTCTTCAGCACTCATATGTTTCGGTCTTAAAAGAGAGTCTTTATTTATTAGAGGCATACTGGAGAACCAGAGAAACATTTTAAACCAAAATGCCATTTTGAGAAAGGCTTCATGGCGTCATGGGACAAAGCTGCTGTGAAGAACCATGTGTAGAGCAGAGGATAAACTGCAGCTGCAGTTTCAGGGCAGCAGCTCAGTGAGCCCAGAAGCCGCATTAAGCAGTTCTGAAGCTGCAATTTTCTAAATTGTCTAAGACAGCTTCTATAAATTCTGTAACACTTAAAGCATGTAATTAATATGCCTAATGTTGATTGGCTTGCTAGGATTGCTTGCGATGCCATGAAAAGCCAGAGTTGAAGACTCAATAGTCAGAAGGCTATTAAGCAGGTATTTGGTGCATTTTTTTAATGTTACAAAAATTATAACCTTACAGATGTACAAAATCTATTAGAAGACAATTGCCAAAAGTCTGTTTGGGGTTTTTTTTGTTCTTTTCTTGAAGAGCATAAATTATTTCCATAAACACTATACTTTTAGGTATTCTGAAGCAAATATTCTTTTAAATTAATATGTCCAATCTCATCCTAAAAGGTTTGGCGTGAAATTGAAAATCTTTCCTATGTGTGTATCAACACCAAGGTTCCCGGGGTGACAATGATTTCAAGTCATTCCACGTACTAAGCCACAGAAGCTGCAAAATTATTGTTTTCAAGTCAAGCCCAGTGACAGTTTACAAGCTGCTTTTCAGCAATTCAGCCAGCAAAAGCCACAGTTCTTGCTCAAGCGGAAAAGTCACTGGATGAAAAAAAGCACCGTGGTCAATGGCCTTCTTTGAGGATTAAAGAAAGAAAGAAGGAAAGAAAGAACAATATTGTTGCCACCTCTTGCAAACTGCGACCATCACCACCAGCCACAACAGAAACACAAAGCAAACTCCAAAGCCACAAGAGAAGCTGTTAATCCATGTGGAAACACCAATACCTGAGTCCCTTCTTAGGCAAAGTGTTCCTATCAAGATGTGGGTCGCTGCAGAAAAGTTAAAAGAGAAGAACTTCAGAGAAGAACAAAAGGGAAGGAGTAAGATCAGGACGAAGAAGGACGGACAAATATCTGCACCACCTTCTCAGAAGAAAAGGTGCTGGGGCCTTCCTACAGAAACATGCAAAAACCTCCTCACCCAGGTGTGGATTTGCACAAACATGCATCTGGTACCATGCCAATGAATCGCATCTGTTCACAACGTGGTTTTGCTATTTCTCCTACTCACAATGAACAAAAATGGCTCTTTAAACGTCAAATGGATGCTGAAAAATCTGCTTTTCAGCAGGTGTGAGGCACACTATTTGTGAAAGCTGCTGAGAATCTTCAAGTCCAAGCCACCTTTCCTTCATTTCTTTCAGCAGACACCATTTAGACAATGCAGCTAATTACTGTTACGCAGCTGCAAAGTACGGCAGTAAAAGTATCAAGCCCAGACTGTTTAAATTTTCAAACCTTCGCTTAAATTCCATTAGTGAAGTAAAATGACTCTATTAGTCATCCAAACCCCAAATATTCAAGTTTATGTTTTGACAACTGATGAACTTGTAACTAAGAGTCTTGTTAATTTGTTTTTAAAGAAAATATCCATGTGCTTAAATTAATTACTTTAATGACAATCCTTCTAGCTAAATCACAGCGGTGAGCAAAAGTGAGCTAGAATGTTTAGATTCGGGTCATCTTTTCCTAAGATGAACATTCATCTTTACAAGTATGGATGTACCCAGGTCCCTGCAAAACACTCATGAGCCCAATTGCAATAAAAGACTGACGACACTGAATGACACAGGGACTTCACGACAAAAAGGACAGGCCGGAACGGCAGTGGGAAAAGCAGCATGCCAGAGGAATGCTGAAATGCTAGTGAGAGTTCAGATCGGTAGAAAAAAAAATGGCAAGCTTTTCAAATTGCCTTTGGCAAAGAAATGAGGGGAAAAAAACCCAAACCCAAACACCCCCACAAACCAAAAGATGGTCCCAGTAACAGGAGCAACGCCAAAAACATGCCAACTCTGCCGTATGCCGTTCTCCAGCTTGCTTTAGGCAGACAGATGGGGTGTTTGAGGGGACTCTCACTGGCATGTCTTTGTGTCAGCTCACACCTGAACAATGAACACAGCAGAGGACTCCACTGAGCACAGTCTGTCACAAAACAATTTGCTTCAGCGAGATGGGCAACAAAACCTACAGCCTTGTGCGTACTCCTGTCCTGAGACAGCATTACCTGTCCTGTCTCCTGGGCAAAGTATTTCGGCAGAATTTGGGGCTAGCAGCAGGGGAAGAAAGAGGGCTAGAAGAATCAGTCCAACAAGACAGAAAACAAGAGAAGAGATATTAGAATGGAAAGAGGAGAGAACAGAAAGGAGTCATAATCAAACACAAACAGAAACCCAAGCTGTCAGAACATTATACTCAGCAGTAATTTTTCCCAGAGATGCAGCTACAAAAACATCGCTACTTGACGAAGTAATTAACACTTCAGGATATAACTGATTTCCAGTGCTTGCAGGGCTACTGCTGCCTTCCACAGAGCTCTGACGCTGAAACAGCAGTCCCGTTCCCTCCTCCCTGCTCAGTCTGCTCCCAGCTCCTGCTCTGTGTCCACGCAGATACCGATGAATCCCATCCTGTAACGAGCTGGGGAACTGACCAGTCTGAAATACGATTCAGGTGATCATTTTTCAGTTGGATCCATCTCCCAGTCGAGTTCACCAAGCATTCTCACGAACGGCTGTACTAAAACACCACGGCGAGCAGCTGGGGATGGGACAGGGCAGCAGGGAGAGGCTAAGAAGGGATCAAGTGACTGGGGAGACAGGGACTTCTCTTTGCAGCATGACCTCCAGCTTAAAAGCCTGCCAAATGTTACAAACAAGAAGTTTAACATGAAACACTTGGCTTCTCAAATCAAAATCGTAACAACACCGGAGGCTTATCTGAATATCACTATCAGGTTGACTTGGGAAGGATAATATATGATGCAAAATTCAAATATTAGGTATAATATGGTAGCAAGAAAAGTTGCCACGCTGGCTATCACAGCAAATTAAAAACCTCACCTGAACCCATCCCCTTGCTCTGAACTGGGCTCCTTGCCTGGAATGGCTTCTTTGTATGTTCTAGTAATACCATCCAGTTTTATCTCGCAAGGAGCACAACTTGATTTGTGTCTGCAGTGTTGGCTGCCGCTGCCAGGACTTCACTCACATTTGAGACACATACAAGCTTAATGGAAGCGAGAGAAAGAACTACTAACCTTTCAGACAATGTAGTCTTAACACTGTTGGTTCGGACAAAGGGAGTCAGAGAATCATCTTTAGAGCCTGGAATCAAGCCACTGGAAGAGTTATGGCTCAGCCCACCTCCACTGCTCAGAGAGATATCAATGGACTCGCAGCTGGTATGAAGACTGCTCACAGACTGATATCCAAGGCCATCCTTGCTAACAGCAGAAGAGCTACTTGCGTTGGTACCCCACGTTAAACTGTTGGAAGGAGCTGAATGTGCTGAACTGGGACTAGAAGCTAGTGGGGATTGGTTCGTATCTGTGTTTTTACCATACAGAGGACTGCTGCCCCCACTGCTCAGCACACCGCTGCCAGATGGGGAATCCAGATTACCCTGCTGGTTCATAGTAGCGTGCGGATTGGAGATGACTACTGAATTTTTCATATTTTCAGCTGTGGTGATGGGAACTTGTTTACTAGGCTTGCCACCGAAAAGTCTGTAAAAAAAGACAACATGAAAAATACACAAAATGGAATACTAAACGTAAGGATATTTTATACCTACACCATATATCTTCTTAGCTTCAGAGAAACAACATTAAGTAAATGATCCTAGACTGAACATCCGCAACTATAAATTTATGAATCTTGTTGTGTTCACGCCACCTTCAATAAAGCCCAGAGACAATTACGATAGCTTCAAATATGTCTTAGGTGTGTCTTCTCTGAATCATCAAATACCACTTTCATAAAGCTAAAATACAGCTTCACAGAACTAAAATACAGCCACATCGTCTTCTGCTCCATAAGGAAAAGGGATACCAGAGAAACACTGCATTGATAAATCCGAATATTAAGAGGTTGAAAACTTGTTGTCCAGGTAAAGTCTGTGCAAACCACTGAATGATCTGCACAGAAGCAGCATTTGCTGGGATGTAACAGGGAAAGTATTTACAGTTATCAAACGTAGGTATGTCTCATTTCAGGAGCCAGGCTAGCTATAAACTACTTTTTTTGAACCATAGAATGAGATTTTACCTGGTCTGGCACGTGGAACTGGCTCAGTAGAGGACTAGCTGAGAGCCAGAACCAGCGCAAGGAAGGGGATCTAAAAGCGCGGTTGGAGGAGGATGACTGCAACTTCTCCAATTTGCATCACTTTCACCAAAAGTGTCTTAGCAGTGAACGTGCTTAAGACCAGATTATCAATCATTCTAAAACTGATCCTCAAAATTATGAAGGAAGTGTATCTTTTGACTCTAGCTTCAAACTTCCACCCCAAAATGTTGCTTCTGTTTCTTCCACTTAGCTCCTTGGAGAGGAGTTTTCCTCACACATACCTACACAGATTTGCTCTTTTCTTATGAACAGTGTGGAGTATTGGAGATTAAATATTTCAATGCAGGTATCTATTGGACTGCAGTCCTCAGAATAGAGGACTACAGCACTTTTATACAGGAGCTCCTAAAGACTTATGGGTGGGTATGCACCGAGCAGGACCTTCTCTGCTTTTGAAGATGCCCAGGTTGTCTGTGCAACACATGCACACGAAGACACGTTGTCCAGCACTTCCCAGAAACACCAGCTGTGTAATACAGCTGGGCGCCCTGCGGCACACGTGCAGTGAGGCCAGCGATGCCCAGAAGCACTGTACTTGCTGCACGGGTGCTACTCGCAGCTCCAGCATACCTGTGCAAGATGCCTGGGACACATCTCAACTGCATTGTTGCTGTTGCATACTTGCCACAAAGCACCTGGACAACACAGCTGGATCAGGCTACGACGCTCATCTACCTCCATCTCATAATCCAGCACTGCTCCTCTTGGCATCTGATGCAGACAATTGCAAACTAGCACAGTTCTGGCAAATTCTGTTCACCTGGACACCACACCTCATTGATGAGGAGACACTGACCTAGCCAAGTCAGTATGAATGATAAAACCCATTCCCACAGCGATTTAGAGACTTTTAGAGCCTAAGTTTAACTTAGAGTTAATGTTATTAGAGTGAGTATGAAGAAAAGTGTCAAACCATACCAGAATGACACACGGCCTTCAGCAGCGATACCAGCTTAGGGTATTCCTGCTCCTATGTCATTGCATGCCACGTCTTCAGTTGTACTGGGGGAACTGGGCTCTTCGAGATAAGATCCTAGAGCTTAAAAAACCCCAACCACTCACACTACAGTTTTACAAGCTGTTTTTAAGCTACAGTCTTCCCCAGACTGTGCCACAGCACCTCTAATACAACTGAAAGGATGCCGCACTGCGGCACAATCAGAAACACGTTGCTGCTAAAGGCAGTGTCTGGTCAGACCACAGCCTCCTAACAAATGCCTTCCAAAGAGGATGCGGTCTAGAGAGCATTCCTTTCAGTCCAGAGAAAATCCAACCCAGCAAGACAGTCACATCAACACAGAGATTTAATTCTGGAAGGACATACCCTGCATGGAAGGACTTCTGTGTACTCCTATCTACCATAATTGACAAGAGATTGACGTATCTGAGCTGGCTCTTGGGTCGTGCATGTCTCCCATCAACAGAAAAGCAGTGTATTATACACTGCAAGGCATGAAGGCCCAATTTAATGACAAAATGTATCAAGATAAATGATGGTTTCACTTAAGGGACAGACTGGATACATAACACTAGAGCTAAAGGGAATACCGAGAGAAGAGAAAGGGGTGGCCCTCACTGCAGAATTACAGAATTTCACTGTTTGTGACAGCACAGAAATCACATATGCTTGCAAGTACATCTATATCATTAGAAAGGTATAGATTCTAATTTATTGTATAATATTAAAACATTACAGGGCTGAGAGGCAATATGCAAAAAACAACGTATCTCAACTGACTATGAAAAATAAGCTCAAAATCTTGTCAACTGTCATTCTAGAAATCAGTAATAAGAGCCGAGGCCAAATTCAACTCTGATGCATTTCAATGTGTGACTATTTAAACAGTCTAGTGAAAATTCAAGAGTGAAATTGTAAATGAAATAAAGGAAGAGTTCAACTGAGCCTCCGTGCCTTCTCTTTGAAGTTTCATATATTTGTAACATAGTAGTTCGATTACATGGCTTTCTAGTAATCAAAAAAAAATTCCAACCACTTTTCAAGATTCATGTGCCTGAGGCTCGCAACATTGAAAATCTGCATTTCTCATGGGGTACGCTACAGAAATCAAAGGTACATTGAATTTTTCTTTTTCAGTAACTATTGATGAAAATCAAATTTTCTAAAGGACATGGCTTATCTAATGATAACTGGGATTAAAATAAATGCAGTATCTTAAATTGTCCTGGCATGGGCTCTTCAAATAAAACCACCCATTTAAAAAGAAACAGTTTACAACTCCTGACAGCGTTAGCCTAAGCTGCCATCACAGCCATTATGCTTGCACTGGTGCTTCAGATGGAATGTGGCTTTCTCACATCACTTGAAGCAGGATGACGTAGCACAACTGTATGGGTATTATGGGCGTCAAGACAAAATGAAATGCAAAACACTGCAACTTGAAACAGACAAGCTACTCAATGCCAAATTAAATTGAAAAATAATATTAACGGAACCTTTCACCAATATCAAGGCTTTGATGCACACTGCTTCAACAAATTAATTCCTGACCAACTCAATGTTCGCGTTAAAATAATTTGTGGGGTAGTGCTGGAGAAACAGAAGACAGATAAGATTTTTGTTTTAAAAAAGTTATTAAAATATGAAAATTCTACCCAGCTTAGACAGTAACTTATTTAGGGTTTTTCTACACAGCAGAGCAACCTGATGTTGAGTCTTGCACGCTCGCCTAATCCACACATCGGAAAGATCGGTCCGGGTTAGGCACGTGAATCTAAGTGTGGCAGGTCAAAATCATGCTGTCGTCCTCATGAAATTCTGAAACAACTCTCCTGTCATCAATTTATAATTTGATCCACCACTGGAATACTTCCAGGCTTGTTACATGTACATCGGTGCAAGAACTCTTCAGTAACTGTCACATAAGACGACTCTTATTCTGCGAAATCTGCATGGATAAAGCCTGTAGGTATGATTTTTGTAACAAAGAGATTCACATCACAATTGCCAGACTTTCTGCCAGACAGGTTTTTTTCCCCAAATGTTAAATTTTTGCTGCTGTCATGTGATGTACTGGGTATTTACAACACTGGCCAAGCTGTTTATGTGCAATTAAACGTAAATACAAAGACCTTGATGTAGGACACTAAATAGTAAGTGCTCCACAAAACACAGCCAGGCCTGGCTCGAGGACTCCTGGTCATTCAGCTCCAACTAACACCATCGTACAAGCAACGAATGTATTGCCTACCTGCGCAAAGTGGGAGAGGCCACATCGGGGTACTTGGCTCCTTGCTGATGAGTACTTTGAGCTCCACTAGAAGCAGTCTGTGACGCAGGGTTCACTTTAACAGAATTACATGAGGCCACGCTTTCGTTGTCAGACGAAATCCCTTTCTCTTTATCAGTCTGATTGACTAATCCTGGCAGAGAGTTTCCAAGGATTACCTTGGCAGGCTCTCTCATTTTAGGGACAGGCAACCCGGCTGACTTGCTGCTTATGTTGGAGTCTATGCTACTCGTGCTAGATCTATTCCCAGCTCCACTTCTGCTACTGGATTTACTGGGCCGGGGTAAACTACGATACTGAAGATTAGTTCGGGCACTAAGTGCTAAGTAGCCATCATCCTGGTTCTGCGAGCCATCAACACTAGTCTTCCGACCAGTGGTCCTACCTATGAGTCCAGATGACTTGGGGATTTTTCCCAGGGTAGCCGATCTACTGGTGATAGTTGCCCCACTGGCAGTGATTATAGTCATGCCTACGGCTGACCCACTCTGTTTCTTAAATCCAAATGTATTAGCATTAGCAGCAGTTGTTCTAGAGTTACTTGTGGGAAGCTTTTTGGATTCATCACCACTGCTGCGTCCTGCATCTGATGGGGAACGTTTAACATGTCCGGGTTTAGGAGATAGTCTACCCTTTTCTGATACCTTGGCGTCATCAGTTTTCCCTACAAAAATAGAAAAAGAATTCTAATATTTAATGACTTGAAAACATCAAGCAAATGATGCAACTCAAAGCAGCATGAAAAGCAAAAGCGTGTTAGCCACCAGAGTGTGGTTAAAACTTATGAACTAGTCTGCACAGCGCTTACATGCCACTCTAGTGAGATATGCATGCAGACTTGCCAGGGAAAGTATGTGGTGTGTTTGCCCTCGAGAATATGAAAAGCAGAACAGTCTTATGTAATAGTGACAGAGAAGAAAACAAAATGTTTCCCTCTGTAGCTACCACAGATTGATCCTTTTTTATCATTAGACAGAAGTGTTAGGCCATTAGTATAATTTTCCTAAAAGGCATTGTTCAAGCATCTAACTTCAACTTTTTCACATACAATTGTGTACGCGATCAAATAAGAGGAGAGCTATTAAGTTATATTACTTGATTATGCAAATTCAATCAATTTTCATTCACACATCTGCAAGTGCTAAAATCACTAGTACATGTAAAAAAAATTCAGAACCAAATCAGCATGCTGGTTTAGTATGGGGGGGGAAATCTTCTCAACCACACATACTGTATGTTCTTAAAGTTAATCATGAGTTCAAAAGCTGAAATTAAAGTATTTATTCTTCATATGGCAATACTATGCCCAATAAATAGCTTGGCTTAAGACTAGAGTTGTCATGAAAACAACTTTCACGGTATGCTAATCCAAAAAAATGCATTTTCAGACGAACAGAAATAGAAATGTGGACATACGAGATGCTGCATAGGTTAAAACAATACCTAAAAATAAAGACAGGATTACCTGAAGTTCAGGTTCTGCCTCTGAAAAATATTTAAACTCTTTTCATACCGAACACACTCTTTGGCATGTTTGTATCTTACACCTTTTCTCACCTGTTCCAGGTGTCTTTAACGTGCCTGAGGTGGTTGAAGGTTTAGTCCTTGGTGTGGTAATGCCAACCTGAGCTGACATGCCCCGTCGCCAGGAGCCCGTCTGCGAAATAACAGTGTTCTTCCTACCAGAAGTGCTTTTATCAGATTCATCCGACACATCAGAGGGATTCCGCCTCCACTTAGATCCTGGCTCCATTTTTACGCCGCTATCGGATCCTCCGTCTGATTTCTTGACTTCATCACTGGACCATAAGGAATTACGCTCAACCTGGGAATGCTTTTCTGCATCAGTCTAGGACAGATAAGGAATTGTAACACAACCTTCAGAGCAAGCCTTTCTTTTAAGAACCGTCAAACTGATTAATAAACTCAGCAGTCAGCTCTAAGTACCAACAAACACAACATGCCTTTGACAAAGAAATGTCACAGCAAGAAACGAACCCCAGCAATGATATCTCTTTTTAATACTCTAGGGAAAAATACAAAAAACTTAACAGCCATGCCCCTTAGAAGAAAGAAAGAAAAAAAAAAAGCACTGGATTTATAAAGGACATATTCAGCTCCATGACACTTCTAATCCTCCCTCTCGAATTTCTGACGAACCCGTTTACTGCAATGCCAAAAAACCGCTTCAGACCTGTGCAGCCAGCTTGCCTTTGTTCTTGCTGCTTTTCTACCTCTTGTCTGGCAATCTGATCTCCAGAGCATGAGGAGGCAGCTTTCTGAACAGATCTGAAGATGTGGAATGCTCTTCATTCCAATCTAACATCTCGGAAGAACACCCAAGAACTGAAGAAAAATGAATCCCCAAGAAGTTTCTAACAACACTCAAGTCTAACTTAAATACACAAATTACATCAGTTTCCAATTTATATTCAACTCCTACAAACAGCTCTTCCCTATTCTTTCCACAAACTGATTGTGCTGCCACTTTTTCACAGAGAATTTTGCAAAGATCAACGTCAAATATAGTTTTCTCATTAGCAAGCCTTTGCCAAATTCTCAGAAATCATTAAGTCTATTAACCTCCATATATAGTATGTTCCCCACGCATTAGCATTTTCTATTGCTAATGATTGCTCTTGCAGAATTTTACTTCTGTCAAATGCTGTTGATTAATTTGGGCAAATTTTGTAACACCACAACGAACTACTTTGTGATCAGGCACAAACAACAAATATCCACACACTTGACCCTGATCTGGATAAAAAATTCGTAGCTGAAGGGTTCTCCAACCATCACAGTACGATGAAAGAGACCACCAAGTCAACACCTGATCATGAAGCTCCCGAGTAAGAGCTGGCAAATTTTGGCAGGATGCTGAGTGCCATCTCTTCCCTGCAGCTGCAGTGGAAGATGAGTGTTCTCAGCACTGTGCAGCAGTTGAATCGCTATCTCACATAAAAGGAAATTATTTTAAATATCTCAAAGCATTATAAAGCCCACAACCTTTTATTTCCGCTGGATAATCAGAAGAGCACAGCACAGGAAAGTATGCATGCTCATTTACCATGCTTTCAGCAAAACCCTGTATTTTATTTTTAGGTTCCTACAGTATGTTTTGAGTTTATGACTTTGCTTTTCTTACCATATCACACCATTAATATTAAAGAATCTAGGGGGGTTGTAGTTAAATGTCCTCTGCTTTTTACTGTAACTGCCTTTTCTTTTTTTTTAAAGCCTGAAAAACTAGTTGAAGCAATCAGTATGTGAAAGCTGACACCATGCATCATAACTGCCTTTCTCCAGTCCCCTGAAACAGTTCGGGCCTGGGTTATCTGTCTGTATACTGAGCCATCAGACTAACAAGCAGTTGCTGAATTAGGGATTTAGATATTATTTTCTTGCTGTATTTATCTCGTGCTATGCAAATGTTGTTTCCCTGCCTCTCCATTCAAAGAGATCAACTTGGCATAGGCTTGAGTCTTCTTCTCTGGAGATATTCGAGACCCACCTGGACAAGGTCCTCTACAGCCTGCTGTAGGTGACCCTGCTTCGGCAGGGGGGTTGGACTAGATGACCCACAGAGGTCCCTTCCAACCCCTACCATGCTGTGATTCTGTGATTGCTTTCTGACTTCCTTCTGTGTATGGCTGTGAGGTTTGGGGACGGTTATCTTCCTATTTCTGACCATTGGTAGGACTCTTTCTACACTCTGTGTTTCCCTAAAATCATCAAGTCATGCAAACATCTCCTAAGTTTACAGATCTTGGGAGAGAGCACAGGCAAGAAGTAACAAATAATCATCCCTGATGTGCTCTTGTTAGTATCTTGCTTCAAACACCTTGTCTGGAATTGCATATTTACAGTTAGAGTTCAAGAGGAAGAAATACACTGACTTGCTGGTAAAGGGCTTATTCTAGTTTTGGTTTACTACGAAATATTCCCGTACCTTCTTTTTCCCCCCTTTACATCTGAGAGAACAGTACAGTCTCAACAGAGAGAACGGCATTACAAGAAGTCCTCTATCTTTGCTCTCTTCATTTTCATTCCACTACTACACCCACGGCCAAAGTTTTTCCACAGCCTTTGAAATGCTGCACAACTACACTTGAAGCCCTCTGGCCAGAGATGTTTCTGTTTAACGGTAAACACTGAGAACAGCACAGCAACATCGCTGAGGAATCAAAACCAAAACACGGCGAAACCCAGCTTCGGGACTGCAGCTGAAACTCCACCTGCCTGAAAGGGGTGGAGTGGGTGAAAGTGGAAATACTGTCTGCTGGAGGTCATGGCAAGACAGAGCGAGCGTGAGCGGGGAGCAAAGCCCGCCATCCGATCGAGCTGGGAGTAGCAGTAACCACCAGGGTTTCTCCATTTACTCCCACAGCTTTGCAAATTTATTCACGCAGCTGCGAACAGCCCAAACCCACCCTTGCTCCAATGAAACCGAAAAGTCATCTCGATCCAGCATCTTAAAGATGCTGCTGTTTTCTATTTAAAGGAATTGTTCCCTTTCCTTTCCATTTTCTGACCTTTTTAGCATTATTGAACAAGACTATTGGTTCATCTCTTCCTCTCTTTCATCTTATGTCCATTAAATATTTCCAAATGCCCACCATGTCTTAATTTCTCCTTAAAATATGTGCACGACATGACTTTAAAGGCATATTACATGCACTGCTGTGTTAAAATGTGACTTCTCTAAGTCTGTGCAATATAAGGGAAAAATATTAGGGCCCCAAAGCAGTGTAGCTACTCCAAGTGGTTTGGTACTTGGCATAATGGGAGCAAGACAAGGGAACTCAGTAAGGCAGATTCTGGTTCCAATCACCAGCCTCTTCAGAACCAACTTGTGAACATCTTCACAGTGTTGTTACAAAATGGGGCTACAATTGTGAATATCTATGAAGATGGAGTTCATATCATATTTAAGTCCTGCTTCTCAAAGATGGAGAAACTACAGCTTCTGGAGTACGGGGTACTCAGCAGCTCTGAAAATCAATTTCTTCTCACAGACTTTTTTTCCCCACTGCAAGCATGTCTCCCTCCTTTGCAGAGATGATTCTGCATAAGTTACTGATTCTATCAGCAGACACTGACACGTCAGAGCTCTCTCCCTTTGACGTTGTTCTGGACTCCCAGTTGCACACGTATTAGCTTCAAGTTCCCTCTTTACCTGAAATCCAACTCTGAAACACCTCAAAAAGACGTGGCAGAATCACAGCAGCTTAAAAGTGAAGCGCTACTATTTAGGAGAACCAAAGCAATGGATACACTGAGAAGAAAACTCCACATCCCTCTGCAGACGCCTGCCGGCCCTTCGCAGCTCACTACCCGGGGAAGGCAAACCCGGGCACTGGTCACCATGCAGTGCTCCAGGTAAGGCAGAAAAGGCACATATGCAGCATTTGCCAAGTCCTGAGCTGTGAGGGCTATTTCAGGCAGCAAAACATCAACCCTGCAGGCTATGCATGGTTCCATCAGTCCAAGCTCTTTTCATTCCCTTGGTTGACAAGGTTAGGATACTCTGCTCAAATGAATACAAAGTATTCTATGCATAATAATTTGCAGAAAACGGTAATACCTAGAATAAATATTGCCAGCCATGAAAATGAGGAGGGAAGCAGGTCACAGACACAGATTAAAAATCTGCCAACACAACTTGTACGTCTTAGCTCCCAGCTTCCTCTCCTAACGACCGCGCTCTACTGCCTGTACAAGCTTCAGCTGCTTTTCTCCTGGTGTGTGTCTGTAGTCGCTTGGATGCTGTCATAGTTGTGGAGGAGGAAGAGGAGTTTGTCAACACAGATTTTGATCTCTTAGATGTGATTCCAAGAATCTGATCCATCAGAAGATAGAAGTCAAATGAGCTTCTATTTTTTTCCCTTAGGTGAATGTTTAGTCACGTCTCCCTTTTCCTTCCTTTTTCTTCCCCCAACAGCATTACTATGTTGAGACAGTAACAATTGTCAAAAAGTACTTCTAGTTGTCTACGCTACTCTCTCTGCTATGTACCGAAAAACACACTTCATAGACCTTAACTCCTCTCAGCCTGTATGGGACTTGTATTAGCACTTTCCAGCACACATGCAATCGCTGATACACAACCGGAGGCTACCTGGAAATCTTTAATGTAGGCTCAAATATGCACTTTGTGGCAAGGGAACAAAGACTAATACATGCTTGCACCACAGTCCTGTAGGCAGAGTAACACTTCACAGCAGCCACATGTCTACGTTAAAACTCATCTTAAAAACAGATTTAGGGTCCAGTCATGAAAAGGATTGGAGAAGAATAAAAGAGGAAAGAAACAGAAACATCCCTCTCCTCTACCTGCTGCAGTGCCAGGTCACTGCACCCCGGCTGCTCCGACACACGACTCCTGAGTCCCTCGAGCAGGGGGGTGTACAAAGACCAAAGCTGGACTTCTTAGTCCTGTGCTTTTCCAGACAAAATTCTATTCAATTAGGGAAAAAAAGTGGTTTATATTACCGCATATCTCTGTACTATGCATCTAATTGATGAATGAAAACCTGCTGGATACCTTCACTTGTTTTGCTCTCTTTGGATGTATGGTGTCTGAGCACAGAATGTACCTGTATGCTGCTGATGGATGTAAACTTATCCACCTATGAAATGCTGCCAAAAATAGAAAGCCTGCAGTAACACACAGCCCTGGAAGTTTAAAATAATCTAATTCATTTGCCTAGCATGCTTACGTTTCCGACGGAAGTGCAAATAGTCTTTAAACCTTCATGTTGACTTAATTAAATTCTATTCTTCAAGACAAAAAGGTAATACCTTTTCTAGAGCTAAAAAAAAAAAAAAAAATCCTACCTACAGATGCATGTTTTCTGTACAGCAGCGTCACTAGGAAAGCAGAATCCATGTGTGGCCACACCACCACAGCAGAGATGCCACGGATTCCATGCACAGAGGAAATATTCATAAATGCCATGTATGATAAGGCAATTACTATTGCTTGACATTGCCTTGCCAGTGATACCATCCGTAGCGAAGGCTGGCTGTGTGTTCCAAGTTCACCCACCTTAAAACCATTACACCTACTGCACAGAGAATATAAGAAATATCAATGTTACTTGTCTAAACCAGAAACCTTACCTGTGCATCTAGGTTTTTGCGGGAGGAGGCAGGTGTGTTGGCATAGGAGCTGATAGAGGAGCTAGTGTTAATGTCATCAGTACTGAGATTATCTATGGTGTCACTGATCCCACTGCTGACAGAGCTGCTGTCATCCCAGCTGGAAAAAAAGCACAACAAAGGTAGAAAACGAGAGTCAAAAGACAAAACATCATTGAAAAGGAAAGGTATTATTTCTGCAAACCTTATCCTACTTGCGGCTGCCAAAAGAAAACGGACTGTTCATTTTCCTAAGTTGCCTTCTTTGCACTTGAAGTCTAAATTCCTGCAGCTCATTGACTATATGGTTGCCACAAAGCCTAACGTATCCCATCATTAAGCTGGTAGCACCAGCGATGCATCTCTTACTGACTCAGCTGAAAGTTTGTATGAGTAAATAGACTTTACAGGGACTCTCGAAATTTATGCCTGCAGTCCCAGAGCAGGGGAAGGTGGTGGTAACAAGGCATCTCCAGGCAGGCATAGCACTGACTTGCTAAGCCTTTATGCAGAGATGGAACTTAAATTGCAAGGAAAAAATTCATCCTGAAGCAATCTTTTGTATCTGGTTATTACATAGACCTGAACAACAACCTGGATCTACCATTGACAGCGTCACCGGTATCAGAAAATTTTAGTAATTGAAAGTTTAGTTGTTCAGATGGCACAGAACCCTCCTGAGCTCTACCACACGTCCTTTTCAAGGAGATCAATTAACAGCTTACTCTTCAGGACTACCTTCTTCCAGCGTGCGACAGCTTCCATATTTTCTAGTAAATGAGAAATGTGCAACTGGAAGGTTAGGACACAGAAAGCACCAACAAAAAACATCCATGTCTGAAGTGATCTGAGAGTTAGAACAGACAGAATCCAAATGATCTTAAAAGTCAAGCCAGATGCTCCACTCCTAAAAAGCCCTTAGAAACAAGCTGCTTAAGAAGAGATTTCTAAACTGGCTTAGAAGCGGTCCACTCCCAAGAACAATAAAGCTGGGATTGAAACACTCTCCTGTAAGTAGCTCTGCGAAGACATTTCAGTCCACTGATGGGTAACTACTGCTGGAAATGCATAAATACATATTTCGTAGAACATTTGCGAAATCTAGCAGTAAGAGCTCATCTCCTGGCAGATCTCCAGCTATTTATCACCACAGCCTCAGGTTTTTGGGAGCTCCAGGCTCTCATCCCTATTGCATTTCTGTTTGCTTTACAAACTTGTAACAAAGAGAGTGCAGGGAGGTTTTTGACCATAGACTGAAACTCATTCACACATTGACATACTGGACATTTAATATATGCATTTAAAATTGAATTGTGTGTTGTGCAATTGAACTACATAAAGAAAGGCAATCTAGGTCTGGTTTCTTGAATTTCATTCACTGCTTCACCAGCGATTTATTCTATAGCCTTACTATATAACCTTTGGCAACCTTGAAATGAAAGGCATTTCATTCTTCTCAGTGCTACAAAACAGCTATCTGTATGGGTATTAATGATGTTTTAATAATTTTTAATTGCTCTTCACTTGGGAGTATTTTGTTCACCCACATCTATGTAAGACCTTCTCAGGGACCCGAGCACAGCTTAACCAGCAGCACAATTTGCTGAACAGCAGTGGCCTCGGGGACCCGCTCCTCTGGGTGCCTGCCGAAAGGGTTACTGCTCGCAGCTGCTCTTTGCTGCGGCTTTGTTCCCAGTTACCATCCCTGTCAATCTGCCAGCACCCTCCTCCCTGCCAGTTCTCCCCGTATCACTGCGGACAAGGCCAGCTGGGAAGCTCCGATCAACAGTTGCAGCAAGCCGCACTGATTTTTGCCTTCAGGAAATCTGGGAGTGTCAGCCAGGCTGTTCTGCTGGCCGAGGACAGGGAGGGACAGGGACGGACGGGGACAGGCCCTGGGACCAATTGCCAACCCCTGCTATAGGCTCCATTTCATGGAGCCTTGAGGTGGCCCTTCATCTGGTGTCCTTCAACTTCTAGAAACATGCTCCTGCCAGTTCTGCTTGACTTCTAAAGCACCCCACTTACAGACAAGGTCCTGGCTTTGCAGAAAGATTTTCCAAACACTATCATCTGATAAATCCGCAGACACTCCAGCCCTCCCATTCGGAAAGAAACGCTGTAATTTACAGTGTTGGTGATGCTACAATTTGAAGGGAAGATACATTTTTTTTTTCTAGATTTGCCTTCACCTGAGTATTTTTAAACAGGAATCCACTGTAATGCAAAATAGAAGTACACGTTAAAATAAAACTCCATACAAAATGTAAGACCTGCTCAGCCTGAGAAAGCCAGCCAGCCAGATTCTGCACAACAGTTTTATTTGCTGTTGTTATCTTCCAAAATCTTCATTATCACAACCGAATGAAAGATGTGATGATCATACAAAGAAATCCATAGAATGTGAAGGGGAGGGGGGAGGGGGAGAGGAAATTAATTCCCCGCCCCCCCTCCCCAGTGCCTAGTATGGAAAAATAGAAAACTTGGAAAAGAAATGAAAGACTTCTCTACAGCACCTTTTTTTTAGAGTAGACAATCAAATATTGTAATGCAGAATACTGAAAATTATATGATATTACTTCTAAATTTCAGTTTTTAACAACAGGCCACTTAGCTGATATTTAGTTCTATTTCAAAGCCTATAACACAAAGCATTTAAAATTCCTAGATTTCGTAAGTCAACAAATAAGGTTACAAAACAGTTACTAAAATAACCGCCTAAAAGAATAGGCTCCTTATTTTCCAAAGTTCTGTGCAGCAGCTAACATTTTCTTTTTTATTTCTAAAGGCATAATAAAATCCTACTAATAACAACATCTGCAATGCCAATATTTTCCATGTTTAATTTCCTTCTAATGGAGATAAGGGCAACGGCAAAATAAAAAAATGTCCTTCTGCATGACTCATAGTTCCATCCTGAACGTACAGAAACATCACATTTCCAATCATTCGCCATTCTTAAACTATCACAGGCCCCAGTTCATCAGCATCCCAAGAATGTGTCTCATGTTAATCATAAGTTGTTTTACTGGCATCAACCAGTCCTGCTGACTTCAGTTGGGCAACCTAAGGCATTATGGAAATACTTCAGTGCCCTTCTGAACAGGGACATGTGCCTAAGGACAAAGGTAGAAACATGTACTTGAACGCATCGATGGTTCTGGCTTCCCCTGAAGCACATCTTGGGCTTGAAGTTTTTTACGTTCTGATGGAAACTACGAACAACTCAAACTCTATATTTTCAAGTTTAATAAATTAAAATTGATTAGCCATTCTGAGGTCCAAAGGTAGATGTCTAGTACTTTGACTGCCAGAAGCTAAGCAACACAGCTCTTGCAGGCATGCTGATGACATCAAGAAATTATACCGATGCACACGGCTGCTCTGACAAGGGAAGATGCTGTGTCAGCTAAACCCAGAAATCTCAGGTTTAGGTTCATTTTAAAAAAATAAACCACTTCAGCAGGGGGGTGGGAGAGGTCAGTCTCTAGCTAGAACAACAACAGGATATGAAACAAGATGAAAAATACAGCATCTTAAAAAACTTGAAATAATTTTTAAAGCCTATATAAGAAATTATTATCATAGAATCATAGAATGG
>Ga0181612_108603_pt1 | contig 26593 bp, 8 predicted proteins | sample HoacroProtozoa21_FD_119630 | JGI IMG/M metagenome (GOLD analysis project Ga0181612, IMG submission 119630) | Hoatzin crop microbial communities from Cojedes, Venezuel. Combined Assembly of Gp0051906, Gp0051904, Gp0051908
GAGCAAAGAGTTCAGATACTGCATCTCCTAGCGTAGCACTCTTGTTTTTTGTTAAACAAGTTGCAACAGACAGGACTCTGGGATATTCTTCTCTTGTTTTAGTGACATACTTTGCGAAAAGACTGCTTCATGCTTACGAGTATTTATTTATGCTTCCAAAATTATGACCCCGTCATGATGTATTAAGTACCTTTTGCACATGGATATGTTACTGAGTTCCTTGACTTCTGTGCTATTTTAAATCTTGCTCCCTATGACTATCACCTTTTACAAAAGGCAACTGCAGACTTGTGGAGAAAGAGGCTTCCTTCAGGTGTATTTCACCTGTCCTACTCACTACAACAACTGGAAAAAAGACAATTTACAGCTAAAACGTGAGAACAGCAGGCTTCCCAGCAGCAGCCTCCAACTGCACCGCAGTAATAAGTGAGCTAAAGGAACCTTCAAGTGCCTAAACCATGAAAGCTCAAAACCCCAGCCTGATGCAATTCTTACCAGTCAGGCTGTGCTCCTGCTGATCACCCCAGCACATTTCCTGCTACAGAAAGATACTGAGGCCAAGGGTAGAAAGGGAACCCCTCCACCTCAAGTATCAGACTAACACAACTACTAAATAAACTCTGAATAAAGGAATGGAAAGAGTTATGTCTCCATGACAACAGGCAGGCATGTGCTTATATTAGTAAATCCCTGCTGACCTCTGCTGATCTTTCCCTATCCTGGTCAGTGTAAAGGATTAGTGGGAGGGTACACACTATAGCCTGTTCCCAGGACCCACACACCAAAGACTGGGCAGGCCTGAAAAGGGGCTCTCATGCTGTTCACCCTCTCTCTTCCCCACCCTTGCTAACTTTGGAAGGATAGCACATCTGCTATGGAAGGTAACGGCAGAATAAAACCAAATCCTTCTTTAGGAAGTGCCTTCAGTGTACTTGTCCAGGGAATGCACAAGGCCTTTTTAGGCGGCTTTATGCATTCTAGGGCTTTACAAGCCCCATTTCCTTCCTGACACAGAGGGATTAAACCCCGTTTTTCCCAGACCTGAGCAAAGCACCTGCTCCCAGTAATACTAACATCAGAAAACAAGAACCTGAAATTCTCTGAGACTACTGACAAGCTCATGAAATGCTAATAAGCGGCACTGATTTTTCACCTAGCCTAAAATATTCCATAACCTGTATTCCTTATCCTGTTTAACATGGTATTCCTTATCTTGTTTAACATGGTAATGGGCATATTTTGACAGCTGCTTTAACAGTGGGCTTTTCTACATCAGAAAATCAGATGTGGGCATGGGAAACTTTCCAAAATAGCAATGTTTGATCGCAACTTCTAAGCCCTTGAGCTGCAGCAGCTCACCACCTCAGCCAGTCAGCAGGAGAAGCTCTGCTGAAGTACCTTGCTAGCACCTACCAGCTCCTCCCTGTCCCCCCATCCACTTCCCGTCAGCTCTTGTTTTAATTTCCTAGTCTCATGCTCAGGACATGTCACCATTAGGATGAGACACATTCAATTCCTCTCAAGATCCTGGTGCCCAGAGCCAAGTTCTTCCTCCCCATTTTTCCACAGCAACTGTTTAATTTTTTTTATTCTTGTGCAAATAGTATAAAAAGGTGAGATTATACTTCAGTGAAAACACAGGCTGAGATACTATCTGCTGGCTGAATCTAAACATCACCACTATCATCGCAGGTTAACAGCTTATCAGATCCGATAATCTCTGTGAAGCAAGATACGACACTGTGACAAAAAAAAACCCCCTCAAGACAAATATTAGATAATGAAAGAGCAATGCTGGCAATCAGCAGGTAGCGCCTCTAAGACAATACTGAATAAATGGCCCAGCAAGGTGCTAGGGATCCCAGCAACGCCTATAGCGTCTTCTAGAAGAGTCATATAAAAAGAGTCCTACTATTCATGGCTTTGATACATCTTGTAGAGTTTTGGTAGATTACGCACACAAGCCCAGTATTTTAGCCAGCTACCAGTTTGGATACTAATTTAAAAACCTCTAGTGAAGTCTCTCCACGCAGTTCAGCTTGCAGTTTTTCCTATCCAAAGTTTCAGTTGGATATTGTGCGTTGATCACTTCCCAGCCTACTTCTTACGTTTTCTTTGTTACTGGAGACCAACAAGTTCCAAACCACAACATTTCCACACTAGGTTTTTGACACAACAGAGCTTTTCCATGCCCAAGATATGTACACAGTCTACTCCTGTAAAATATTTATAAAGAATTTATAAAGGCCTAGAGCACCAGACTTTCATTAAGACAGGCATAAGATGATGTGGCTCAGTTTCCCCTTGTGAAATATGTAGAATATTTACCCCCTTAAAGAAGCAGAATGCCGATTTCCAAGCACTCTCCCACTCAGCTTGCCCAATGAATTGCTGAATAGTGCCAAATGGTGGGCAGCAATCCACAGGGCTGAGCAGTGCCAATATTACGGTCAGAGGCATTAACAGCATTAATCAGAAGTATCACTTCAGGGAATTAAACTTACTCTTAACACAGAACAAGCAGCCAGCTAGCTTGTTTTCATTATCTGTTCACTGTTTGAATGCAGATTTGAATATGTGACTCCTACTATCATGCTCCTAGAACTTGGAGAAAGACAGGAGCTGTAAATCCTTGTTTTATGATAGATTGCATATATTGCTACACTAACTCTTTGATCTTCTGTGCTTATGACACCCCAGTATTTTCCCTTAATAAACACTCCTCCAAGCTGACCTTCATGGTTTACGCATTCTCTGATCTCTCAGCCATTTCCACAGATCAAACACGGAGACAGGGGGTTTCCTGTGTATTCAGTTAACCAGGTTGAGTCACAAGCTTTAATTTCCAATTCTTATTTAAATACACTGACAATCAGTAAAACAGCTGAAAAGATTGTATTTCTTTGTTTCCGTGTTTTGAAGTGAGTAAGATTTGAACTGTCTGTATGTCTGAGCTAATCTCAAGAGCCTGCATTAGAGCAGATAGCAAACTGCCAGAAAAAAGGTTTGCCTGCACACGTTCTCTCTCAATAGGTGTCCAAAGCATTTTCCAGGCCAAAGGTCTGTGAATGACTGTTCTCATTGCTGGCTAGAATTGAGGGAACAAAAATGAGTAGACACTCAGTTCTGCCCGCCAGAATCTCCTTTAGAACACAACAAGCCAAAGTGAGAGCTATTCTGCCCATTACACAGACGGCAGCAGTAAAACTGGAGTCACATGCAGAGTCTGTACCACTGTCCCTCTGGAGTTTATTTTAAACAACTGGAGATAGTGTGGATCTGGCTGCAGGATGGCCTTACGGTTACAGCTTGCAACAGGCCATCTGGACAATCAGAATTTTCTCAAAAATTTTGAACAACTAACTTAGCCACTCTGTGCTTGACATTTAGACTCAGCCAATTAGAATTAAAAGTAGTCATTCAAAGGCACTTCCCTATGGCCTTAAAACTCTACAAATGCTACATAAACACCACCTTTCACTACAGTTAAAATCTGGCAGAATTCCCCTTGCCAAATAGGAGCAGGTGGAAAGACTATGGAAATTACTGCTTCCCTTGAGCTTTGCTGGCTATATCAAGATGTGGCATCCACCTGCACTCCAAAAGAAAACAATGGTCTCAGTAAATCACTGTTCCAGAAAAGAGTTTTGCCCAAGAGTGAAAAGCTATCAGTGCAATGGTCAAACAGCACAAATCCCCAGAAACACGCCAGCTCTCTGGCAGCCCCACACTGAGCAATACCGTACATGCAATGGGCCTTCCTTTTGCACAATACAAAGCCACCATAATTGCTTCACACTCCAAACCAGTAGCTATGGTTACTAGATACAAAAGACAGTCCTGCTGCTTCCCTGTGGCCAGAGGAATTCCAGGCACTTGGAGTGAATGCACCAGACAAAGAAGCTGGTACAAGGAACAGAAAAAAAACCCAACAGACAAAAACCAGAACATATTTTGACTTTCATATTCATAGTCTGAGGTGACCACAGCAAAGGAAATTCAGGGACACTTCAGAGGGGGGAAAAAAAACCCCAAAACTGTTGGGGAATCAAAGAAAAGCTGAAAACTTTCTCCAACTCTCAAAAAGTACATAAACATCACTCACTAATGTGAGAAAATGCCAAATGCAGAGTTCAGCAGATATTAGCAGAGAAAAGGCATTTTGACTGTATTTTCTGCATGTTCTCCATATTTTACCTCCACATCTTCATGTCATTGATTATTCCTGTCCTAGCTCATTGGAAAACAAACAGGACTTTTATATACAGATACTGGCCTGGCAGTGCCGAGGAGAGGACAAGGAAGCCGGTTCAGTCCCAATCATAATTTCCAGTAAAAGGTTGGACATGTTCCTGACATGACCTTATAATCCCTAGACGACTAAAACAGATGTCTAGGCCCAGCAGATCTCCACGCACCCATTCCAGAAGGAACAGAGAAATCTGTTTTTCAGGGAGCATAAGAAATTGTACACAAGGGTGACTTTGGGGGCCCAAAGACATGTTCATGTGAACTTAAAGAATCCCAGCACACTCAAGTATATTCTTTGACTATAAAGTATATTTTCAGTGTGAAAAAACTAAACCAAAACAAAAATCCCCATCAGTGTGACAGACTCCTTTGTTACCTCAACACTTTGCGCACCTTCAGGATGGATCTGCTTTCTTCCAAATTTCTAAGTGAGAATACTCATATACTGTCTTCTTCCTTCACATTTTGTACCAGATTTGACTGGCACTTCAATGTTTTAGTATACTCCCCTAAGTACTCTCCTCTTTTGCCTGGATGTATTTCTAAAGCATACAGAATGGAAATAAAGCTCTGTGTGTCTTCTGTGTGGGCACAACTGTAAAATTCAGAACTTTTCAATGGAGAAAATGGTTACCGTAATAGCTGAATACTTCATTACATGCAGGTGCACACACTTCTAGCTCTTGTGCATAAATGCATACATACATGTGCACAAGGAGAAAGACAACAGGAGACAAAAAATAAATATGAGGGAAAAAATATATCTACAATGAAATGCTGGTTTATCTTCCAAACAAGAAGTTTTCAGGCTTCGGATCTAATTGCGACAGTGACATTTTGTTCAGTTACCTCTGCAATACAAGGGCAGGTCACAGATCTGATCCAAAGTTACTGCATAGTAGCTGGGTAAGAATCAGGCACAGAAGACAAAAACTTACCCCAAAATAAGAGGAAAAGTGGCAGCAGGAGAGCAGCACTGTACGCCCTGGAGGTAGTTTTCTTTAAGTCCATGACCAGTCTAAGAGTGGCTGTTCTAAAAACCTCTGGGGAGAAACAGCAGCTGGAAAGCAGCAGCCAGCAGCTCTCCCCACATCCCGGGCTCGGCGCGGTCTCTCGGCTCCAGGCTGGGGCCGGCGATGCCCGGGGCTGGGGACCAGCACTGGCCCGTGGACAGAGTCCCCGTCCACTCCCGACAGCTTCGTCCGTGTGCCCGGAGCGGAGGGAAAACGCTGCCTGGATCGCACGGACCGGAGTGCCCAGGGCAAAGCCAGGCAGCGGGAGGGCTCAGGGGCCCGCCTCTGCACGGAGCCTGGGCTGTCAAAGGGAGCCAGCAGCTGAGGAACTGGGGATTCACCGGGTAAGGCGGAAAGGAAAACGGGCCCCGTGTGGTTCTTTGCTTTCCGAACTCCTCCTGGATGACGAAGAAAACACAGCCAGTGTCTCCTCCATAGCTGCGACAGGAGCTCAGCACTGGCTTGGGGACCGAGGGGCCGGGGGTCATTTCTAGGATGCGGGCTTCTGTAGCAGCTCATATTTACAAACAAATTCCAGATGAGGATCAATCACAATTTTCTGACAGAGGCTGCTTTGTTCGAAGAGACAATAAGACAGAAGACAAAAGCACACTGTTCATCCCAAAGAACAGAGTTAGCCCACATGAGTCTCTGCTGCTGTCCCGCATACACCGGGAGATATGCGAACCCACAAGAGGTACAAACCCACAAAACCTTCGCCAACCTTCTTCCAGTTAAGGAGCAGTTATAGAGACCAACAGGAGACTATCTGCATAACACAAGCACCAAATCACCTCATCACATTTAGATGTATGTGTTTAGTTTTAGAAGTGGAAAACATTATCAGTGTCCATTGTTTCATGAGAGTAACTGGAAAAAGACAGCCCACACTCAGTTGTCACCTACTAAATACCTCTAAATCCACATCACAATTGGATTAAATTAACCGTAATGAGAATTACGTACATTGCCTCACCCTTCCACTGACACCTAAAAATAGAAGGCAGGTAAGATGCCATACATCCCTAGCTTAAACAAGAAATAAAGGAATTGGTGCAGAGAGACCCAGGCGGCAAGTGACGAAAACCACAGCAACCCTACAATGAGTAATTTATATTATCGCAGCATCCTTGCAGAGCAGACAGAGGCTGATGGCCCATGTGCAGGGAAATGGGATACTTACAGCATTGTTTTTACCTTCAGTGCAGAAAGTAGAACAGCCACAGCAAGAGCGTTTTTACCACAAAAACACCACAATTCAGGAACAAATGGTTCATCTCACTGTCCTGCCTTGGAATGCTCCAAAGATGATATATCATGTGTTATCAAGCTTATCTGGACCACCCTGCCCCCACTTTCATCTCTGGTGTCTTCAGTCTGTTTTCTCAAGATCAGTCTCAGTATTAGTTTCTTGCCAGTTACCACTACCATCTGGAACTCATTTCTCTCTCTTTACACTCTCATTTTGCTGTCAAGCGACTTAACCAAATGCTGACATGTGTAGAGTCTTTCTACTCAGAAATTTTTTGCCTTACCTGCATGAACTATCCTCCTAACAACTCACCTTTTCCAAATCAAAGCAAATGCATATGAATCCACTGCACAATTAACAAGAAACCACCATTCTTCCTCGACTGAATACAGCCACTTCTGTAAGTCGCCTAGTGCAATACTTGACAACACTTGGGAAATAAAACTATCCACAGTAATTCATGGCTCATATGTCTACCTGAAGGCCATGCTCAGCTTTCGTAAAACAGAATTAGTGTTACAAATCCCCACGCATAAGAAAGTGGAGGTCCTCCGACAGAGCCTTAGGTCTCCTGCAGGTCTGCTGCTACTGCTGTGCTGTGCAGCCTGTGGCACCTCAGCCATAAGCTAGGAAAGACTTGTCACACACCAGCTAGACTCAGGAAAGAGCAAAACAGTTTAGCAGCGGCTGAACAATTAAAAAGCTCCAGAGAGGACCACTCTTGGGGTCTCTCAGTACATTTGAGACAATGTCTCAATGAGTAGCTTCTTGTGCTAGTGACTGAGTTTTACTCCTGAGTCTTCATTTGGTCTTTCTGTCAAGTTGATGGGTTCAAACTGCACTGCTAACATGGCCTAAATGTCAGTAATACCACACGTGCAGGAATGCTGTGAATGGTCCCTTTCTGAAGGTACCATTTCATGCATTTGTCACAACAGGGTTTGGACTTGAGCAACCTGGGAAACGGCAGTAGTATATGGTTCTCAGCCAAAATCCTCCACAGACAGGTGAGACTCTCCTGCCTGTACTGCTTCCAGGATGCACATATCGTGAGTCCTGGGGTTGGAGCAGGTTACGAGGGATGATCCTCTCAAACAAAGTGTTCATTTGTTCTCTGTGACCACTGTTAACTGCTAGCATAACCAAGCGGTTTGCTGGGACTTAAGGCTCATTTAGTGTTGCTCAAAACTCAAACTAATGAAGCCCAATAGGTCAAGATATCTGACTTCCCTATAATAATCAAAATACCGTAATCCAGTGTCTACCTGTGAGGATTTGAGAATCTAATTTTTTCAGCCTTCATGGTTGCAAATTTTTGAGATTTTGTCAGCACAAATGGCAGATCATTTCTGTGCTGGACCCTTGGGCATACAAAAGCCAGTGTGAGCATTAACCAGCTTAGTCCAATTAAAGGATCCTAATGCAACTCTGTTAAGGCCCTGATTTGTTAGGCTTGACTACTTTGCCAAAGAAGGAGCACAATTGGGTGGATTTGTTTTCTAACGCATAAGCTCCAAGTCCTTAGTCATCCTTGCTAAAGCCTTCCCCAAACTGGCCATGGTTTGCACTACCTCCGCATCACTGCAGTCCAACGTCAGCATAATCTGCTCTTTAACACAGTATTAAAACTAGAGCCAAAGGACACAGCTGCTTTCGTCTGTGTAACGCTCATTACAAGAGACTTAAGGACAGCATAACAGCAAGGCTTCTATTCTCAGCCAGTGGGCAGGAAACGTTGCAAGCCGGAAATACATGCCATGAAAATGGGGCAGCAGTAGGCAAACTGGATTAAGAGAAAAGGGAGAGAGTAGGTCTGAGGCTCAGCAGAGCCCTTCTGTCTTCTTATTCTATACTTTTTTTGTACACTTTTCACGAAACAGTCCTACATATTTTTCTACAATCAGTTCAGAACGAACTCCACAGCAAAGTACCTAAGCAAAACAGCCTGCGCTTTCCATTCAGAGAATAATGTACGCTTGCATGAGTTTCAAAGGGCTTAAATTAATCCTAATACTACAGACTGGAAACTACCTTAGATGTGTGATACGACAGCCAGTATTGCAGAGAGAAGCTGGTAAGAACGAAGGCATCCCTATCTCCTGTCATATGCACATACTCTACCTGCCTCAGAGAAGAGAGCCTCCCCTTCCCTCCTTACAGTTCTGGAATCTCGCCACTGAATACAACTCTACTTTTCTGAACCGAACAATGCAAGCTAACAGCATCAAAATCTTCTGATTTTTTTCCCCAGTTTCATCCTCTGAGGGTTATTAGGCACAATCATAAACAAAGGAGCCCATGCTAACAGCGGCCGCAGACTTAGAACTTGGGAGGTTGGGGTAATTAAGAAACAAGCTTCCAGTTCCACTCAAAAACAGTGCATGAAAATGACTGCTTCAGTACACTTTTCTGCTCTCAGTCACTGCTGAAAAGTGCCTGGTATATTTCTAAAGAGTTCAGGTTTTGGGATTTCAAGCCTACAGACTCACAGGCCAATTCCGTAAACTGAAAAGTTCAAACGTAGTGTGGTGATGTGATGCTTGAGGGTTCTCCGGGGTCCAACCGCTAATTCGAAACCTGCTCTTTTCAGTGATACCCAAAGCTACCGCCCGTACCAGGCATGGTCACCACTTCTCCACCTGGCCACCAGATGTCCCTTCTGCACTGCACAAACGCAAGCGAAGGCCACGGGGTGAGCACAGGTGTCAACCAGAAATCCGTGCATGGCCAGCGCTGCCGAAGGAACGCAGCTGGAGACATGCGGAAATGCTGCCGGACTGTGCCAAGCAGCACACCGAACACTGTAAGACCCGCTGCAACATCCACACAGCAGAAGAGCCAAGGAAGAGGTTTGTTTATGAGTAAAAACTGTGTAAAGTTGCTGTTAAAACTTGGCAAAAATCACACAAAATTTCCAGTCCTAAGACATCCTAATTGCACGTTTTAGACACAATAAATTTAGTTTCCTATCATTGCTCATCAGAACTGCTGGGAGGTAAATCATGCTGCCCAATAAGAGTATTGAGCATATGACACTGGTCAGTCCTACGTAATGGCAATAAAACAATTGTCATGACAAGAAATAGCAGAAAGGTTGCTACTTCTTGCTGTGTGGTAACTCGATAGAATAATGTAGCAGATGGTCAGAGTTCTGACCCAGTCTCGCTTTGCTGGAGCGCAATAAACAATTGCAGATAAAATTGTAGTGTTGAGGAAGAAAAGGGTTGGCAGTCCAGTAGGACAAAGGCAGAATGAACATTTCTTTATGAGAATTTCATAGCAAATATCTGTGTGGATTAAGACTGAACATAGCATACGTATCCCACACGCATAGGGTTGCGGTCTAACTCTTCCCATACACGCAGCCCTGAAAGCCTGGCCACCAGGCGCCATCGTCTGGCAACGGACTCTTACTCTTCAGATGCGCCAGCGACCAGCCTCAAACCCATGATACACGTCAGTCACGCAGCTACAAACAGCCAACAAAACCTCAGTGAAACCCTGCCTTAGCGGAGAAACTAGGACACCACCAGGTCCTCTTAAAAGAATATAATTTCTACAGAGAAATGACACCTTAAGCAGAACTTTTTCTAATCAGCATCACCAGCAATTTCTCAGAAGACTCTGGTATTTGTCTGCAGACTATGGGAGGTCCAGGGTTAGGATGTGAGGGAACAAAATCGAAGCAGACTCGTCTGAAGTCTGAAAGCACCTACTCTGCCTTGAAATATTGGCCGCCTGTGCAGAGATCTTCATTACACGCCTCATTCCAAAAAAGAACAAATTGTAAGAACAGTAACAAGGATATCCAATACATGCACAGCACCTATAGCTCCCTCTCCAGCATTTAAGCCTTTTCACAACATATGCAGACTAGGCCACAGTAAAGATAGAGCCATACTTCTACCAAGTTACTTCTAAAGGAAGTTACAGAAGTCAGGCTCTAACCATGTACGTACCCTTTGATCTATGTGAGACCCTGCCAGAGTGCTGCAGGTCAGCTTCGGGCCCCTTTGATCCTCTTCCACTGCTTACAGCTGCCTCGGTGGAGGTGAATCCCTTCCAAGGGGCCTCTCTCGGCAGATGGGAAGACGAGAATGTTGATCAGCTAACAGGAAGCAGCTAACAGTGTAAAAAAGGTCTCAGGCAAGATTTTCTGCAGTAAAATGTTATAGCAGGAAGAAGGATGTGTCCAATACACCGCCTGGATCTAAGTGCGTTTTGAAGTTGTGTTGACAATTGAGAGGCCTTTTTGCTGCTGTTTCTGTCAAAACGGTCCAACTTGCTTGTAAATACCCCTTTTCGCTGTGACTATGGCTGCTCTGAGGGAGCCTCTCGCCACCGGAAGGCAGCGCTGGGCAGTCTGCTGCCTACCAGCCTAAAACCAGCCTAAAATCAGGCAACTTTCTGTACTAGCGTATGTTTGTTGCAAATGTCTGCATTGCTGGCAATCCTGGAGTCATGCTGGTGCCTAGGGCGCTTCACAGGCTTCAGGGGAAAAGCTAAACGCTCAGGCAGAACCAAAGGAACCTACAACCAGAGCCAAAGCAAGGGAGATATGCCCTGCAGCAGAGCCTGGGTGAAAGGAACCTTGTAATTGCGCTCTGTGAAGGCCCAACGCTGGGGGTGGGGAAAAGGGAATTCTGGAAAAGCCCCCAGCTGGACCTGAAAAACAGGCACACCTAGCTGCACCACACGAGCTGTGTGTCCTGAAGCAGACTAGCCTCTGAAACCTGTATATGACATCTGTCTCTGCCACGGAATCGACAGCTTTGAGCACTGCATCCATTGGCAAGCTCTACCTCATTTTCCTTCCAGATGTAATCTCTGTTGTCTCTCACAGTCTCTATGAGCAGTCTGCTCTGTAATGAGGCCTCAGGGTAAACTGGACATCCTTACCACAGTAGTTTGCAGGAAGCAAAATGGATGCAGACCAAGGATGTGCCAAATGTTGAGGAATGAACAATTTTCTCCAAGAAGCTAATGATGTGGGTCTTGCTTTTGGCATGTGCACCTTAATGAACACTCCATTCAAGAAATACTTTTATTACCTTCAAATCTAATCCAGGTAACTAAACAGACACACCTGCCAATAAGAAGACAAGGGACAACTACAGAAAAAGCCCCACATTCAATTTCCTGACTCACCAGTCCAGGATACTGTCCAGCTACTCTCAGTATCTTAGGCTTGCACATTCACGACTTTCTAGGCCACATTTCACATCAGTATTAGCCTAACAACTGACTGTGCCACAGTGACACAGAGTAGTAAACATCTTCTAAATTAACTTCTGTTCTAAGAATGTTTCGCAGATTGAAGCTCCCATGTGAGTCAATCGCTGCTTCTTCACAGATGCCCCAGAATAACGGCCTTACCTAAACTGAGTGTTGCAGAAGTTGCTGGATCTGCTGTCACTTGGATGAGGGTCTGGCAGCCTTGCATGGACTCCAGCAGCACACGCTGGCATGTGGGCAGACATTTCATTTTGCTGAGATGCAAATCGTGGTGTTTTTATCACCATCCATTTGTCAGATTGCTTAACAAACCTTTAAGAACGACAAACACAGATTTTTACATAATTGTGAGCAGCATTCAAGCTCATTCTCACAGTCTTCAAATGGTGCTTCATCCCTGTGTCAATAACACTGAATTTGTTTCATAATTAGGACTTGAATAATTAACTTGTTACCACACTGGCAACAATTCTTCCAGACCTGCTCTGTATGTGTAGGCCTCTCTAAGAAAATTTTATTTAACAAGCATACACACTTGTACTCCTGAGTGTTTCCTTCTGGCATAGAAAGGTTTGGATAATAACCAACTACATTACTACTACTTCGGCTGCACTCATGTCAGATGAGAACAGCCTGAGCTGAGAGACAATCCCACATTCAGCTCAGGCTCTCATTCTCTCTTAGTACTGCTGCACTACTGCAAACTAAAACTCAAGGACTAGGGACCTATACAATTAGATATTATGGAAATATACATTCCCTGACAAAGACTGCTCAGCATCAGTTATGATAAATACAACAAGTCAATTATACCAATAGACATAGCATTTTCCCAAATTCAGAACAGCAAAGGTTTATACGTAATCAGTTACAGGTCTTAAGACATCAGTAATCGCAAATCAAACTGTATTTCAAAGACATGGTAAAAAATAAACTCAAAAGATATGCCCACCTTAATTCTATGATCCTTGCAGACTTAAATCAGGCCTAATCCCTCACGTCCTCTTCTGAAAAATATCCTTGTTTGCTTCTAACTGCATAACTGGACCAGAGACAAGGGTAGGCTGAGGTTTTTAGGGCTTCAGCATCTTTCTCTCCCCTGAGGGAAGCTCTAGCTTATTCTGCTTCTCTCAGGGAGCATGGTTTATGCACATTTTCTACTTCATCACTTGCAACAGGAGGCAAACCAAGCTCCTGCTGAGCTTCCGCGAAAGGTGATATTGATCTGCAACACAACTGCTTGAATCTTTAGCTCTGCTAACTGGTATACTGAATGTGCACGGGAGTTCATCAATATGTCTGAAACAAAATCTGCTCGACGGCTTCTGAAAAAAAGAAAAACAAAGCTTTTATAGCATGCTGAATGAAAACACAGTCTATAATCTGTATTTATAATCAAGAAGTCCAACTGTAATATAATCAACTTTCATATACACTATAAGTTGCATTGTACAAGGTCAATATGGCCCTCTTGCCACAATGGGTAAAAGGAGATAAGACACCCAAGTCTGGCTGCACATTACATCAGCTGTGATGACAACACACTGAATCAGTGGGACTGGTGCACTTCTAGGTGTTTGACCGTGCACTTTATTATATGGAACATTTTTAAGCCAAGAGCCTCTGTTGCTTGTGCTGGAATTCAATGCAATCAGTCCTGCAACTGCACTGCCAAAGGCCTCAGGTGCGGGAAGGGGAAGCAGCAGCAGCAGACAAAGTCTGAAGCAGCAGAGTCCATATTCACACGATAGGAATAGAGCACTGGTAAATCCTGGTACAAGTACAGTGGTAGCTTCATCAGGATTACGATCGTTTCAGTAAGAGCAAGAATAAGCACCAAAGCATCCCTCTCTGATGAGAAACAAGGCTTCTTATGAGGTTGTGCACAAAATATTCCAGTGCATGAATCTAGAAACTTCCCAAAAGCTATGGGAAGAAACAAGGAGAGAATTCTAATACTTTAAATCAGATGTCTAATGCCAATCCAGCCTTGCCATTCACCAATTATATGTATCATTTCTGGAAAGAATCATGATAATTGACAGCTTATTGGAACACTATCCATTTCATCCCTGAGAAACTCCATTGCAACTAAGTCGCCCCTATATATATCCCAGTAAGAAGCAGCATCTTGTATTTTTAAAGAAGTCTTCCACACCAAGGCCAGTTTGTCAGTATCATTTATTATGCTTGAATGCTTTATGAGCCAGAAGTCACAAACCTGACAATTTAATTCTCATTTGCTTTGGGAGTGACTACATATGCCAGCCTAGCTATACTATCCGGGAAAATGATGAATCCTTCTGCTTCCAACTCAGCTTTAGGTCCTCCTCTTTCTATTACAGGACAAGACTTCAGAAAAATTTCCTTTCCTGTATCTGTGACCAGAAGGCAAGCCAAAGTATAGATGGCTGAGCTTCCTGTAACAGTAGAAGAGTTGCAGAAATTTCATTTCACTCCATGGTGTATGAATCGATCTCTGGATCTTTAGCTTTGCTAACCTGTACGCTCAGTGAGTCACAGATGTTTCACGAGGGCCGATGAATGCTTTTCAAAAAAAAAAAAAAAAATCAAACAAAAACTTTGGCTGAAGATTTAAACTCCATTTGATCCTAAAGCCTATTTAATGCATGACTCCAAACCAAACGACTTTGCATATTTCTGCTACTCTCGCTTCCCAGAAGGTCAGCAGGGCAACCAGTCTCGAGAAAATGGAATCCGAGAAGCAGGGAGAAAATCTCTTTAGATGTGTGTCATCCAAGAAAATGACAGATCACTGTCACTTGTACTATATGAGACTAAATGAAAATTTCTTCAATTCCATATCTACCTTTCTGTAAAGCGTGTTAAAACACAGGTTCCCTTTGCTTCTGCATTTCCTTTGACTCAGGCCAGACAATGTAACATGGAGATTAATCACTACACAGCACCCTGTATTTCTGAGATTTCACAGCTTCATGTCACTTAGAAAGGTAAAAAGGCAACCTGCAAGACTGTCAACTGTATGGGCTGTTACAACGTTTCCTCTTAAATTTGGGGAATCCTACAGCCATTTCCCTGAAACCTTGAATGAGCTAATGATTACTTTGAATTTTTCTTTGTTAGTCAGAGTTAACCCTAAGTAGCTTTCAAGAGTTCAGACTACATGTGAATGACCCAGCACCTCTTATTATAGCAACCAACTTTCTGGAGTACGTGAATGAGAAAATAAAAACAACCAAAACGCACAGAAAGCCAGGAATGTCAACACATTCTTCTTTTACCTTGAAACAGTTTTTCCCCATTCAGCACAAGGTTATGTCCTTCACACATGATTTTAAAATAGCGAATCCACTCCTGGCTGTTAACTTCAACACTGATATATACTTAACTCCAACTGCCTTGTTTACTTCCCCTCAGTAACTCAACCCTATTGGAAATTTCTGTTAAAAATCATAAAGCTGACACCTTGTATTCCCAACACCAAATATCCACTGGAGTTAGCACTGAAGTCAAAGCCACAGTTTATCCTCTTTCCATGACTTCAAAACTCACGATCGTCCATTAAGGTAGCCAGCAAGGAAAGTGATTTGCTGATTCTACCCAGCAGAGGACTTGATCTCTTGTTTTTTTCTGTTGCTTTACAGAAATGGTACTTCAGTTATGAGCACACATCCTTGTGGGCTGACCAAATCTCACTGTTAGGTGAGAACGGGTTCCTACAATGTAGGAACCAAATAACTCACTTGGGCAGTAACACACAGGAATTGCCACAGCAGCAATGGACACAACGCTTCCCAGTTCAGCCATTCATCTCAGCTGAAACTGAGCTTCCAGGGGTGAAATAAGGTCAAAACACAGAAAAGAGTGAAATGGAATCTGTCCGACAATGAGCCAGGAGTTAGGCGCCCGATCCACAGAGCCTGACCAAGGACAAAACGGTCATTCTCTGTTAGCTGTGGTGGGATGTTGGGAATTTTGAGCAGATGTTAATAGGACGAATACATACTAGTCGTACAGCCTCAGAATGATAATGCCTCTGAATACCAAAAGCATATTGATCTCCTGAAGTGCATAGTCAGAGCATCTAACGGCTCTAGGGAGAACAGGGAAACACTCAAGGGAGGAGGGGGGGAATAAAAAGAGAAGATGCTTTAGATTGGAGAGTTTTATCAGTAAAAAAAAGCCTTGTGGCACACAAGGAATGTTAAAATGCTACTGCACATACAGATACTGAGGGATGTCAAAAATACGCACTTTGTGCATAGGCACGGAAGAACGAATTTACAGCACTTGTATACTTATAACAGGTCTAAAACATTTCTTGTAGGTAGAATATTAGAACGAGGAAAAACCTAAAGAGGAAACCAAATCCTTACTGCACTGTCCTGGTGGATCAAAACTGTGGAAAAAGTGAAGCTAACACTAATGATGCAGAGAATGCAGATACTGTTCAAAAGAAATTCAAAGGGAAGTTCTTTCTATTTTAATGACCCCAGCTGTTATTAGTAATGCAGATCAGGTCTTTGTTCTAAAAGGAAATTTCATTTGTAACCTTCAGTGTCTTTTTCAAGAGTGAGACATTTGAAAGCTCCTTTTTAAACAAGGGCTGTGTAACAGGGAAATTCAATTCATTCTCTTTGCTTTGATATATACTTAGTTCAGCACTATACACACACAATCAAAAGCAAAATGCTACACTGCACTCTGGACTAGAGGCCCAAGCTGTCCAATGGCATATGGCCTCTGCTCTGTGGTACTGATCCAGTGCTTTCACCATCTCACAAAAGCACATAGCTCTTTGAAGGAGGACGAGACTCCTGGGCAACAGGACTGCAAATTATCAGCTTGTTCAGAGATGTTTTTCTTTATGAGGTACAAATCAGACTAAGCTACACCAACAGAAAGATCATTGTAAAGTTCACTCTCAGCAGTGCCACCATAGGAGCATATCATAATTCCATGAACTCCAGTCAACAGTATTATATATCCCCTGAACCACTAAGGACATTAAGCAAACACACTGAAGAGATGAGAAAAGATTCCAGTTGTCCTGAGCTTCCCACTCTCTGACCGCAAAACCGCATTCTAACATCAAATGGGGAATGAAACTCAAGGGACATTTTAATCCTACACCCCTGCTCTAATTAATAATCCTACCTTATCAATATTTGATAGAGCTGTTCTTGTCTCGCCTCTGACCACTACTCTTTTCATATAATGCTCTGAATTATGCTGCTCTATAGCAATGTAATAGCAATGTACTCCTTTCAACCTAACACACATGGAAAACATGGCACCTCCTTTCCTAACACAGTGCCTTTCCAGAAGATCCTGCTTCAGGACAGCCCATGAGATCGACAGCTATAGCATATGTAACTGGGTAACAATCTATGCAAAAAGATATATTGACTCAGCCCTAAATGACCCCTCCTCTTTGTGTCCCATTCCACCACCATCATTTGGAAAAGAAAATACACTCACATCCTGAAAACCAAACGAAAACATAGATAATGTTGAGCATAAGGGAGAACGGTCATTATGTATACTGGCATAGAGAATCACAGTTAATAGGCACAAAAGCAATTATGACAAGAAAAACTCACCATTTTTTGCAAACTAAAGTGTTGAGGAGGAGGATGTAGACTACCCTGTACTAAACATAACAGAAATGCCCATCTCTCACCATCTAACCCTCACTCCTGTCACACAAACTCACTTGGATGAGTACATGATTAGGTATGCTGTTGTGGTTGTATTTCCACAGGGTTAAGAGATAACTGCTGCTACCCAATTACTCATCAGTACAGCTCCACAAGAGAGTACTCCCTCTCTGCTTTGCATGCGTAACTGTAAATGCAATAACTTCCAAAACAGATGTTGTTAACATGATCAAGAATATTAACTCAGCAATTGCAAGTGCTTAAACTAATGTGAATTGCTTAGGCAAAAGGCAGCTCAAGAACAATTACATGCAGCTACACAAAAAGTAAAACATTCCACAATCCACACCACAATCTTTAAGAATCCTCTCTGGAAAGCAGAATATATATTCTAAATTCTCCACCAGTGCAGAATCACTGCTGAAGAATTGAGACACAGGGAAAGGCAGTACAAATTCACGGATACAGAAAGGGCCTTTTCTGTACATTGTTCAGTCTCTCAGTTTCTGAATACTGTACCTTTCACCTGCAAGGGAACTTACTCAAAACAAACATGAAAAGCAAAAGTAAAACAAACATTTAAGAGAAAAATAATCTGCTGACAGAAGAGAAGCACTCAGCCTGTGCATTTTCTCGGTGCTATGCAGCTTGTTTCTCTACAGGACAACTGTCCCCAGAGCGAAGGTAGGAGCTGAAGTACAGCAACATATTGGGAGGCTTCCACTTCCTTGTCAGATCATACATTTTCCCAGTTCCAGGCTTTTATCGCATTGTACAATGTTGGTATCGCAACATACAAGTATCAATTCATGAAGAAATACAATGAGGGAGCAGATTAATTCATCCCAGTTTAAAGGCTAGGCAGTGGCTTCCCTGCCTGAAAAGCAATACCACAGCAGTTACTGTTTACAGGCAATAAAAAAGAGGAAAGAAGTACTTAAGAGTCATCCCCAACCTTCTTCAGTCACCAAAGATCAGTCACAGAAGCGTGGCACTCTTCCTCCCTAGCTCCTTAACGCAGTGTCAGGATAAAGACTACAATTTGGTCTCCCAGCAGTGAGAGGGAAAAGGAAAGAAAAAAGTGCGGATGAAGGAAAAAGAAACCAGTCAAAAGCAGGTCTGGGACACCATGAAGTTAGAGAAGCTATTCTTTCACTTGTGTGTGTGTGCGTGAGGAGGCCAAGCCAGTTCTTCTGTTCAGAGTGTAAAAATCTGTAATTTCAGCACCTAAAAGTGAGCCCCCGAAGTTCTGCGCCCAGCCAGGCTTTCCTGTGCTCACTTTCCGCGTGGAGCCCAGTGGAGACAGAATTTCTGTGGAGAGCAAGCGCACAGAAATCACATCAAAGAGGTTTTTGCAGCTTTAGCTTGTGGAACATAAAGCAGAGATATTAAAATGGGAAGATTAAAAGAAAAGTAACAAAGAAATCTTGAGGTATTCATGGCACCACAGGTAGAAGTCAAAGTGCCAGAAGAAGCCAGAGAGACTGCTAGTTACTATGTGTCTTCTACGCCTACCATCTGACTCCAAGCCCAATGAAGTAATAAAGATAGCTAGCAATTACAGTAGGCTTTGGTTCAGGCCCACAGAGAGCATGCTGCTAGGAAGCTCAATCCTTCCACATTTCAGCAGATTGTGACGACTGTGAGATTGCCAAAGGTCAGAAAAACTATGGAGAAAGGGAGTAAGTCCTGAATAACATCTGTCTAATGAGTTAAAAACACTAGATTGCAAGCTTTGAGGGAACTTTTCTGTCATCTGTTCTGTTTTCAGAGAGAATAAAAGATGTGATTGCATTTTATTTTTTCACAGCAACGATACAAGCCCAGAACAGCAAACAGATGGAGGTGTCATAAGCAAAGTGTGAAAAAGAAAAAAAAAGAATAAAGTGAGAGTCCCTCTGCTGGAGATTATCGTGCTGTGAAATCCTGTTTGTAATGAACTGTCAGAAAAATGCCTCAATTACTACAGGTTGGGATAAGCAGTGGGATAAGCATAGGTACTCCACCTGAAAGACAGAAGGTCCCCAAGGATGGACAGGTTATCCCCACCACAAAGCAAGGCAAGCCATAGAACCGGGCAGGCCCCCAGTCCAGCAGCAGTCTGCATGCCAGCCCCAAGGCTTGGTGTTGTAATCAGCCCTGGCATGACACGGTTTGCAGGAGCATACACCCAAATTCTGAGTAGCGGAGCTCTTGAGAGGTGTCAAGTGACAGAGTAAGGCTTTGGGTTGGTTGTTCCCACCCACAAGTAGGGGAGAAAAACCAAAGGTGGGAAGTACAGAACAGACAACATCCCGCAAGTGGAAGGAACTAAATGGTATCAACCTGTGATGGAAAAGGCTTAATGTGGACTATCAGAGACTACGTATCCCCACCACAGAACGTGCTAGCAAGGTTTAACTGAGCAGTATGGATTTTGAGGGACGCGCTATTTTATCTATAAAAAGAAGGTCTGGAGATGTTACAATTTAGTCCTTTTGGTCCTTTATTAAAATGCTGTAAATGGTAACTTCTTCGACTAAAGAAGAGGCTCTTTCTGCCATGAGCTGTAAAAGGACGTTAGTTTTCAATTCTGCTTTTGAAGGATGTTTCAGATATTGATTTCTACTTCATGCTCAATGTAAGTTACATTTTCTTCACAGTTCTGGGGCTCAGAGCAGAGAGAAGCAGCATTTTACTGACTACTTTCCCGAATCTCTAAACAGATCTTTTTTAACAACATTCTCTGAACAGATATTCCCAATACTTCTCCATCCCATAAGCCAGCAGCCATAACAAACCAAAGTATTTGGCAATACTGAATTGCTCAAAGAAATCTGAGACTGCTTTCTGTTCATAGGTCTCCCTCAGGGCCCTGAGTGGGTTGCAATAGCACCGACAGTTGCCCTGAATAGCTTGTACCCAAACTCTCTGCTTGATGGTGATTAAATATATAAAATGTTACATGTCCAATGTTTGAAACAAAAAGGCCCAGGGCACCTAGGAAATGCTTTCCACATAGCCCTCATTATAGCACTGGAACTACTGGAAATACTATCACGTGATCCAGTCGCAAACTTTTGCTCTAAAGAAAAGAAATCCAGAACAGAATGGAACAGTGAGAAAGTTCAAGACTTCAAGACTATTTTTTTTTCTTTTTATTCCAGGTGTAAGACAGTCTCTGTCATAGACCTGTATGGGAAAACAGATGTTATACGCACTCATTTCCTACACAGATACTATTTCTAGAAGCGTGCTCGTCGAGGCAATTCTATGCAGAGTTGTTTTATTGGTACTGTGATACCTGTACACTTCAAGAAGAAAACAAGTTGGGGATTTTTTCCTTTGAAAAGGCTATGCTTCACAAAGAAGTTGCTAACAAGGGGAAGTGAGTATGTGCAGAACACTGATATTTTCTAGTATCAATTGCAAATTAATTAGACTTTGTTAGATAGTTATAATTTTTTCCAGTATAATACTAATGCTGACAATCGATTAGAACTGATTAGCATTTTGGTAGCAATAGCTTCTGACTGATCAGGCTGTGGTCCCCACTGTTCCACCAAACCACAGAAAAAGGCAAAGCAAAAGCACAGACAAGGCAAACACCATCTCTGGCTCACCAAGTAATTTAAATATATGAAAGTAAGTGTGGCTTTATAGTTCTTTAATTACGTATTGCCTCTGAATTATGTATGGAACAGGGCATACAGGAACTCTGGTGGAAAGAAGCAGTGCTGTGCAATAGTATTTCCTCACCCAGGGTAAGACGTGAACAAACCCTACAACGGGTTTGCTCCAGTTTAATGGAATCCTATCATTCCCAGAAAATCCGCTCACCCATTCTCACTGCAAGAAGCTGTCCCACATGCCTAAGAAATTCCCTGCAGCCCCTTCAGAAGAATACATTTACATTGCTGGTGAGCAAAAGCTTTCTCCTATATCCTGCTGTACTCTTACTTAGCCCAAATATTGTTCAAGAATAACACAATACATAGGTACATTATACCTGTAAGCCTATACGACCTAACTGATTTAATGTGAAGTGTTTAAATGCAGAATATACATCGTGTCTTTCATATTAGTGAGTGGTTTTGTAGCGTATGGCAAGCCCCAGAACTGTTCAGATTATTCTGGGACTTCACGTAATCAGCAATTTTACTGCTCTGTTCAAAAGTTATGACTATTTTTGCTACTCTAATTCAATATTTACACCTCCGCCATTTTTTGTGAGGGACAGGAATGAATCAACTCTTATAATGTCATCTAATCTAGCTGTAATGTCACTTGGAAACAAAAGCCAACATTTTCTTAGTGTTGTCACGCTACGACTACACACATAGTGGTGACAACACCTACATTAACCACTATGTCAAGTTCTGCCACTGCTACCTATAGTGGATTTATAATAAATGTATATATACACAAATGATCCATTAGTATAAGGATTCCTGTGTTCTATCCTTAATTCCATTCTCTTCTTTCCCTTTGCTTTTGTTTTTTATGTTCTTCATTTTAAACACATAGTTGTGTATTATGCATAAATAAATAAATACTTTGTAGAGAAGTGGTAGATAAATGATTAATCCAGGAGACAGTTTTACAGGTTGGTCTGTCCTTATCCATTTCAACAGTCAGACATAAACAAGAAACATTCTTCCACCTCCACTCCAGCACCTCTTTAGCTTGGGTCCGTACCTTGCACTGGGCAAAACACTACACACTGCTCTCCAAAGCCAGGTTTCAAGCAGAAAACAGCAGCTTCCCACTTCAGATACAGAGCGACATACACAGGCAGACGTTTGTTTTGTGCTGTGAAGACTTCTGAAACTCCAGGTCTAATTTTGCATACAGAACATTTGTGCTCCTGTCCTTCCCTTAAGCGCAATGCCCTTCCCCCGAAGCGGTGACAAGGCCGGCCTGCTGCCGGGCAGGACCGCCGCGCAGCCAGCCCTGCTGCGGGGACAGCCCGGGACCTGGCGGGGACAGCCCAGGGCCCGGCGGCGGGGACAGCCCAGGGCCACGGGGCGGCAGAGCCGAGCGCCGCAGCGGGTCTCGCTGCCCGGCAATGTCTCCAGCAGGCCTGTTCTCTGCCCGAGGGGACTCTCCAGATTACTTCTTGCCTCCTCGTTAATTAATATACCTATTTACAGACAAAGTAAAGATTCAAACGGAAACATTTATTCAATTAATAACTTTGAGTTCTAGTAGAATAAACAGTATCAAATCAGTTCACTAGCTCGGGGGTTCGTGACAATCTAACACATTCACTTTCTGTTTCCTCTCTGTGGTACCGTGTCTCACACAAGAGTTAAAACCTCAAGCATCACCAGCTGTCTTTGTAACAGAACGAGTACCAGAAGTTCCGAACCATCAAACCATTTGCTTCAACTCACAATGAACAGAAAACAGATTGGCTGCAACAATCAAGTCAGGCTTGCTTCCGCATCCCTCTTCCTAAGACGTGGTGTCTAATCTTTAAGTCTTCAGCTGGTAATTCAATTACTAGCTTCCTGACAGCAGCTATAAATGCAGTCTATGTTACTTAATGCTATTTGGTTCACAACATGAATAAACAATATTCTGCTACAGATGCTTCTGAACGTCTACATCATGAGACCTTGCTTATCCTTCCACTTCTGAGGAAGCTGCATATTTTATTCCTTAAATATGCTGCAACGGCTCTGGCTCTATGGCCACAACCTTCCGTCCCATGAGAGCGGCAGCCCCATGACTTCAGCAGCTTTGCCCAAGACACGAGCAAGCTGTAAGGTCTAGCCACAAGAAAAATCTTTGAAGTCAAGCCAAGGGGACCTCTGCAAATTGCATCTATGCTCTCCACTTTTTGTTTCACAGTCTTTTTAAAACCTTCATGATACTGAGAACCTCATAAATACTCACAGTAATAACTACTAATTTGATCTATAAATAAAGGGAACTGACAATTTCACATCTGCTGGACTTTTACAGCAGGATTGAGCTGAACACTGTGAGCTCAGTTTATGCCTAACCTTGGGCATACAGACTCTTTCTGGTCCCTATGAATGTAGTCCCCAGCCTTTACTCCTCTCTACCCAAGTCTCCAACTCCATCATGCCACTCAGAGCAAGTTACACACACAAAGTTGCCGAACATCACTGCTAACACACTCCAAGCCAGCATGCTTCCAGTTATACAATAGTTAGTAAAGCAGGATTAGGGAAATAGGCTTTTTAAGGACAAGTAACTTTTATCAACTGTTTCTTCTGACAGAAAACTTTGGACAGACTGTACAAGTTGAAGTTCAGGTCAGAGTTTATAAAACACAGGCATTTAACCTCAGAAATAAATATTACAAACCCTCTGAATAATGATACTTTCATCTAATAATAACAGTTTGTTTTGCCCACACAAAAAACCTCCTATCTAGAAACACTGACATAATTAAAGATCATCTTAGTATAAACCTCAATTAACTAAAATCCATCCAGCCAATTTACCAGGTTAGCCAAGCTGGCTCTGTGTACACCAGCTGCACTGCATCAAACAGCAGTGCTCTACTTACAAAGTGTGCATTTATTCAAATATTGTGGACCTCTTCTGACACTCTACATGAAGACAGAGAGTAAGCGTAAACATACCAAGAAGTTTTGGGAGTGGTAACTTTCAGGATCTAGAATAATTATTTCTGCTGCTGAAGATTTGTTAACTTTCTGTGAAGAAACAAACACGGGTTAAAATCTGAGCAGGCAGTAACTGTGTATGTGTGAGAGACAAACCGACTATTTAAAACAATTTACAAATTCTCAGCAGAAGTAGTTACTGCAGAGACTGAATACACTGTCTACCAAAATTCCATTAATTCAGAACTATGTCACTTAGAATATTAATTTTTCATCCACTACATTCGTATTTTCCAAACACAAGTCACAGCTGTTAGAGTTGCAAAATCTCCATTTGTCTCTTCTTTCAACATAGGTGAGGATTTACTATAACTCGTACCCCTCTATTATACCTAGACCTATTTATATTTGAGTTTCCCATGCCATACGTGTACTCCTCTATTTCCTGAAATGTGTCTAGTTTAGAATAGTATATTGCATATTTGGTGCCTGAAGTGCTGCTTCAGTTAGTTGGAAAGTGCACCTTTCTCTTTGCTTCATTATTGGGCACGAGGCCTGGAAAAATACAAATGTACAAATTCAGTACAATAAACCTGGAACTTGTCAAACTCCTGCAAATCCTTCTTTTGGAAAAGTCCAGGTAAGAACAAAAATTTCCATGCATGATTTCATAGGAAGCAAATATTTTATAATGTTTATTAACTATTTTTATGGCTTCTAGCATCAGGGTATCCAGACTCTTAAAGTAATGATGACAACAGCATTGACCTCTGCATCCATCCAAAGATCCAGAAAAACTGGCCATTTATCAACCTTCCTTTATCAGTTGCTCCAGCTTCTTCTTGTAACAGATCTGTATCTCCCAAAATTTTGGGAAGATTCACTCAAGTCCGACCAGGTCAGCCAAACCCCTTTTCCAGTCTCGGCCACACCATTCATGAAACCCCTTATAATGCAGTACAGCTTAATTCTGCCCTCAGGACTCCAGTCTTGCATTCATGTAGTTTGGGCCATTTCCTTTATTCAAACCCTCTAGGCTCTTCTGCTTTCCAAGTATTTAAGCATTTGAGCTTTGCTAATGCATCTTTTTATTTGCAGATCTCACAAGTTTTTGCCAGACTAGACACATGCAGCATGCTACACAGCTTTAAAAAAAAAAGCATGTAAATATTCTTAGTGCGGCTCCACCAGAACAGCATAACAGGCAGCCTGTGGCCCTGGAAGAGGGGCCGTGCTCATTGTGGTGCTACCTGCTGAGCACAGCCGCAGCATTCAGAGCGTTATAAAAAGGGCATTACTGTAACAATGACAACGACAGCGAGCGCTACTTGTATAGCGTTTAATGAGCACCACAGACCATGGCATTTGGAGACTGACAGTTTCGGTTTGTTTGTTGTTGGGTTTTTTTAACCCCAGATTTCCATCACCTTTCAAATAATAAAGCACCAGAATTAATCAGAGAGTCAGTTCTGAGAAAGCAGCATATATGATTTCAAGCCCTTTTGCAAAAAACACACATGGATGCCTTCCAAGGCCAGCATGACAAGTCTTCTGCAAAGAAAAATATTTGAGAAGATCACACTATACTTGCTTGGAAATAATTTTGTTTGCAGGATCTGAACTATAATTAGAACGCTGATGCCCCGTTGTAACAGGGACAGAAGTAGAACTACAAAGAGAACAGAACAATTTTCAGGATAGGGTATTACTCACAAACTGAAGGAACAGGTCATGATGGACAAACTTCTGGTATCAGTTCTTTCCAAGTTTTAGACTTCTGCAGAAGCAAAATAGAAGATCCAACAAATAAAAATATTTACGTATTTTGAAAAAAACCAGAACATCCCAGGCAAGGTACTTCTACGCTTCCCCTTTAAATTTTCCACAGAACACTGTTTTTGTAGCTGCCAATTCTGTGACCTTGCTGGAAGTCACCAAGCCAGAGATCAATTAGTGAGTGCAGAACAGAGAATCAGCGTTGACTGCTTTCTGCCTGTCCCTTGGGAAGAGCAGCTGCGCTTCAGGGTACAAGCAGCATCAGCCTGGAAGATTGTTACCCACTGGGAGTGCTGACACGCAGGTCGGTTACTAACTGCGAGATGCACAATGCAGCAGAACTGAAAGGAAACAGGAAACCTCCTTTTTACTTTGACTTCCTCATTTAAAATTTTCCAGCAATTTAAAAACATTTTAATTTTGCACACAATAAAACCTTATTACACTAAATGATACCTACAACAAACACACTAAGCTGGCTTCAAACATATAAATTATGAATGTTCGTTAGTACTTGCCCTACTGAAGTGCCCCATAGGATATCATCCTTTAAAAATACTGCATACTCTTCTCATATCCCATTTAATTACTCATCAAAGTTGAGGAAAGTTTGACTGTAAACATTAATTGAGAATACGCAAAATAAATTCAAAGAAACTTTTACTGAATCTCAGAAAAGGTTTCCTGGCTTTTACTAGCAAAGGAAGAGAAACATCATCAGTAACGCTGAAGAATGATCAAAACACCTACCATCTTCAACACACCTGAGAAAAACATGTTGCTTTTCCTTGAAAGGGAAATGCAGTACAGGGGGTGGAATTTCTTAAAAGGAAAAAAAAAAAA
>Ga0181612_181511_pt1 | contig 26584 bp, 17 predicted proteins | sample HoacroProtozoa21_FD_119630 | JGI IMG/M metagenome (GOLD analysis project Ga0181612, IMG submission 119630) | Hoatzin crop microbial communities from Cojedes, Venezuel. Combined Assembly of Gp0051906, Gp0051904, Gp0051908
CCTCTCCGCCCCACTCGCTGCCGGGCGGTTTGACATGCAAATGCTAGCAATTAATGCTTTTGAAACAATTTACGATTTCCGGCCTACTTCAACGTGTATTAGCATATACCTGGTTCCTTTAATATGCACTTTGTTTTTCCAAAACCACAAACAGAGCTGCTGGAATTTCATGTGGAAGTGCTTAAGGGGTTGAAAGTTAACACCTTTGTGAGCCGAGCCGTCGCGCAGTTGCTGCTCAACAAAAGCCTCTTTGTAGCAGCTTTCTCGAAATGTTTTCTTAACATGTTCCAAGTAGTTTTAGGCAGGCAACTAAAGTAAACAAGATGTTACCATGATAAAAACACTTGTGAAAACATTACAGAGTGCACTTAGTAGTTTCTTTCACAGAAACGCCGTTTCCTCAGAGTTGGGCTCGCGTGGAGCAGATCGCCAGCATCGCCGCGATGCAGGATTGCCAGGTCTCGCCAGAGCTCCGCGTCCCTCTTTTCAAGCACACAATGGATTTAAAAATGGTGCAGCCACGATTAAGCACATCTAAACCACAACCGAATTTAAAAAGAAAAAAAAAAGGGGGGGGGAGTTGTGAATGGGGGAATGTAACCCTACTGGGTCTTCCCTTCATTTTTTGCCCTGGACGCCTTGCCGAATGCACCGCGCTCCCTCCAGGAGGGATTTCCTAACAACCTGCCCTCCAAGGGGCATCCATCTCTATCCGCAACGGTCTCTAAACGCATGCAAATGAAATCAAGGGTACAGTCAATTTTGAAGGAAAGCCGCCCTGTGCTACTAATTGCTCCTTCTGTCGCCCACGAGACGGGCCCTGCTCGACAGGCGAGACACGCGTGGGCCTCCAGCCCTCGCCTTGCTCCCCGCCGGGTTGGCGGGGTGGGACGGGACTCGGTGGTGGGTTTGGGCTCGGGGAGCGTTCGGGAGCACGCAGGGCGCTGCTGGTTCATTAGGCTTAGCAGCAGCCCCCGCTGCTGCGGGTTAGCTCCAACTGATACCGCATCACACGATCACCAATGGCTGATGGATTAAGAAAAAAAAACCAAACAAAAAACCAAAACGCTAAAACTGCAACTTCTTTCAAACAGAAATAGGGAAATAAATGCGTACAATAGCCCGTGTATCTGCTGGTTCTGATAAGCATCCTCCTGTTGGCTGTGAGTGAAAGACAACTAGGATCGTTATTTGTACAGTATTTATCTTTGAAATCAAGGGCCCTGTGGTGTACCTCACCTTGGGAACAAACACTACAGAACGATCACAGAAGAGTGTCAAATCTCTGGTTTTGATTTACCAACAGTTATGATATTTCTTCCTCAGGAGGAAAAGAAATGAACCATGTTTTAGACCTGCGAGTCCTTTTTTCTCCCTTAACTGTAGAATCATTTTATTGGCATACAGAGCTTTCATTCCACATGTAACTTCGCTTTGCTTTTTCTAATGGGCCTCTTTACCGAGGTAAGTGAAATTAAGCAATGCTCAATTGATACACGGGCTGTATTTCACTTGGTAAACAAGAGCTTTTCTCTTGAGGGGACTGTCGAAAGAGCTTCACGGATTATCCAAGTACCAGAAAGAAACTTCAAGCATCTACCTGTTATCTTTTCATTGAGTAATGAATTCTGATAAATGGCAATATAATTTAAGGACGGATGCTCCACAGGAGACTTGGAAGGTTATGGTCTCGACTTATGAAGCAACGCTCGCTTCCTAGCAGTGTCAATACGCTGCTCGGGGACACTCATTTCTGCATTCGTTCTGGGTTAAATACCACTCCAAACAACAAGACTTTGTCTGGACACTGCAGAATTTGGATAATGAGAAAATTTACACGAGCCGATGGGTTTAAGAAAGTCACATGAAATATTTCCATTGAAAGGTTTCAATGGGGGGGTGGGGGAGAAGACTGACAATAAGCGAGTGGTAAAAGAACTAGAATTGTTTGAGCTGGGAGTAGATGGAGCTGCTTCAGGTCCAGCCTGGGCTGGTAATGGTTTCCAGGTTATTCCCACCTATTGACTGGCTCAAGTATCTCCTCCAGGTGAACCAAGGGACTTGGTCTACTTCCTCAGACATCTCCAAAATAACATTTAAAAATCAATCTTGCCTCTACCCATGCCGTGTGACTCAAGGGCTGTATTTTCTACACACGGTCACGTCAAGCAGTCCGCCGCTCTGTGAGAAATCTTCCTAAACCCAGCAGCACAAGAAGCAAAGGTGGCATAATCTGACCTTATGTGACTACACACGTTACTTCAACATCGAAGGCTACCCCACCACCTTTCCCTTGCCTTAAGTGCAATAAAAATTAGAATTGTTTTAAAGGTCTAAATGCTATAGTATGGCATATGAATATGAATGAGCTGGCAAGTATGGCAAGATTAGCATTTATTTCACTTAAGTGAACAACAGGATGAATTAAAAGAAATGAGGCCATCCTTCATGGAAATTTATGACTAGCACCTTCTTATTTTGTAATCCTCTTGTAATGAGAACCTTCTCATTACTGTACCATTCCTGACTTGTAACACATGCTTATACTGGGACCAGCGCTGCTCCTACTGAATTCAGGAGGGTTTTGCCAGAGGCAGCAGAACTGGCCCATTCTGTTCTGAGATCAAAAACCTATCTGTATCATCTAACCTCATCCAACAAACATCTGCTTGCTGTCGCCCTTCCCTCCCTCACATTAAGATCCAGGGAACTGCCCCAGAAAGAACAGCAATAGCTGAACGTTTTGGGACTAATACTACTTATCCATCCTGAAGAATCCCATGTATTTATGTGGACAAACTTCATGAGATCACCACTGTAAATGGGAGCAGAATTGGTCCCTTAGTGAATTTAAATCATAAACATCGCTTGGGCGGTTGGCCTTTCATGATCTTACAACTGAACAGCCACAGTACTTGAGAAAAGATCAGTGCCCAAACCTGCAAGAACCTGGATGTACCCAAAGCGTTCCTGCACCTGGTGACCTACCCAGACAGAACACTCCTTTGTGATGGGAACACTTTTTGCTCCAGCTTGGAGGGGTGAGGCTGATGGTTTAGCTGTGGAGCAGCCATGTGTAAGTTATCAGAGCTCTGCCAGTCCTTCCCTGCATCGGGATGCACGCATTGCCACGTACTAGTCCATAGTGCACTGTTTATGCAACGCGTAAAACTGTGTTCTTTGGCAGCAAGGAAAGGTCTGCAGCAAACTGCAGGGGCCCAATTAATATAATTATAGTTTATTTTTAGTAGTGTAGACTTTGTTCATTAGTTACTTATTTGACATAAATTAAATTTCACGTGATGTTCTGCAATTCTCTGTTCAATTATGGAGTTAATTTAAGACTAAATTTCTAAATTAAAGTGAAATCAAGGTTGAATCAAGGTTGTATTGTTTACACTATCAATACTGCAACTTAAAAATTATTTAAATAAAGACAAAAAAAAAAAAAAGGCTGCAGAACTGCTAACACTCTGTTTTATAGTAATGCACTGAGCAAGACCACACTTTCCCCACGGGGCTAATTTACTATCCCCTGTTAAAACGTTCTTGAGCCTGATCCAAAAGCCACTGAAGTGAAAGGGAGCTCTCTGTTGACTTCAATGGGCTTTGCATCAGGCCCACGGTGAGTGACAGCACACAAAATTTCAGGGCATGCTTTTTGTACAATGCGAGTGCCAAAAAAACCATCCTTACTTTAGAAACGACTGGAAGTCTTCACATACTGCTTCACAGCCCGGCCATTTGCATACGCCGTGTCCATAGAGCGGGTGGCTGTGCGAGTGCTCCTCGTGGGATAAGCTGGAGGAGAGAGAGAGAAATGAGAAAAAGTGGTGTAACTGAAGGTGCTGCGGCAATTAAGCTTCACAAAGCCTCTCAAGAGCGGCAAACAACAGATCCTGAAACACCCCTAACATCTCATGGTACCCACCTGACTCTGCCCATGGTTTTTCAAAACAGAATTAAACACCATTTGCAGTGCAAAACATGTGTCATTCTTACTTAGCTCTCCTCCTACATTTCATTCATTAATTAAAAGCTTTGTAAAGAATTTAAATTAACATGGACGGGGGAGAAATCATTTGACAGACCTGCTTAATATCCCGCTTGATATTTTGCTAAGAAATTTATGAACATTGCATATTTACAATTCAACTTAATCAGGAAGAAAAGTCATCTCCACGCAGCAGTGTATTCTTGGAACACAATGCAACCGGAGCCACGGCTTTCCTCACGGCTACAGAGAGAGGAAAAGCATCGAGCTTGCAGCCCAGGCTTTCCCACCATGTTATTTATTTACTGCGTTAGGTTTTTGTTTTTCATTTTGGGGTGTTTTTTTTTATTTCCTTTTACCGGCTGTGTCTTTGCACAGCACAGCCCCCTTACGTCCCAGTAAAGAGACTGAAGATGTATTTTCAAATGCAAAATTCACCATAAGAAGAGGAACTGTGTAGTCAAAGGACTCCTCGGTACGCGAGGTTAGTGGGGGCCATTAACCTTGCCAAGATTTGGCAGGAACGTCACAGAGCTTTCTAGCTACCGAAACCAGGGTTAAAGAACAAAATTCCTGTGAGCACGAAGGGGTTAACCCTTCAGCGGGATTCCAATCAATACGTAATGATTTGGCTGCACTGATCCAAGTCATGAGACGCTTTGATCCGGGCCATGTGGTGCTCAGGGAAATGTATCTGTTGCACTAACTGATGAACCATATTCTACAATATCTTCTTTATTCAACCCCTGCACGGAAACTTCTCAAGTAAAGGAATTCTTTTTGCAACAACTTCCATAACCCCAGAAGACTTTCAAAATAAAATGTCAAAATAATATTGAAATCTCTATTTTTCATAGCAAATCTTTTTGCTACAGTATGTCTGTGCTGTATTATGAACTTCAAACACACACAAAGGATATGAACGCATACCAGCATCTAGGTGTGGCTTTTATGACTTATTTTATCCTGGATTACAGGTAACATTATGCATAAATGCCTACTTTTTTCCATTTTACTTTTATACACATGTGGAAATGTTGTTTATTCTTGTTCTGTAATATTATCTGCCTGTGTACTACAACGAAATTGTGTTCTTGGATTATTTCTGATGCACTGGATAGCAAGATCCCTGTAGATATGCACCCCTGAGATGTTAGCCCACATGCAAAGGAGTTGCAAGAGAAATTCTTGCCCAGATTCTGCCACTTACGGCTTTCGGTGCCACAAGAATCTGAAGATAACCGAAGGTGTTTTTTAAAAATTATTTGTAATTGTTTTTTTAAAAAATTCATAAAAGGTACAGATCTGACTGGAAAAGGTATTACATGTTGTACATGAACCTAATTCATTATTTCATTAAATTCTTATTTTTCGGTGTTTACAAATAGTTATTCAAGCACAAATATATATATATATGTGCAAGGTAATTTCCTAAAAAGCAAACTGTAGGTGAAGAGACTTACAAAGGCCTTTTCTAGAAAGGATACTACACGGGTTTAACTGAATCAGTTTTTTTAAAGTGTGCAAGTGGAGAGAAGCTCCATCAGTTAAGTTTTTAAAAGAACAAAGGGATCGATGGGCTCCCTGCAAGGAAATTAGACAAATGCTACACCACATGTTTCCCCAGCTGAGAAAGAGGGCGGACGGCTGAAGGAACGCCGTCCCCCCAAGCCAGACGGGCACATGGTCAAACGCCCCCCATACACATCGGAAATGAACAATTCAGCAAATAATGGGGTTTATCATCTGCTTCCACACCTGAATACAGCACAGGGTCAGAAAGTAGGCTTTCATGTTAACACGCCATTAGAGTCCATGAAGACTACAGATGAGAGTTACGATTTCAGGGTGTTTGGCAGAATCCAGAGAAACCCCTTCATTGTATGAACGTACCCAGCGCGCGTTACCAGGATGCCTGCAGAAAGGCCCTGTGATGCCAAGTGAGGAGTCAGTCCCCTGTGGGTTTTAAGCACTGTAAATCTCATTATAATATCAACAGGAGTCACGTGGCTTAAACCCCCAGCAGGGTTTTTTAAAGTTTCTCTGTGAGAGCCTAAAGGCCATGGCCAAGTCAACGGAAAGAGCCCTACCGAGATTCGTATTTATTTTTTAAATCCAAGTGCAAATCTCTTTTCTTTCCAGGGAACTTGCACAAGACAAGACGCATTATGTAGGACATGATACCCTGGTACCGCGTCCAAGGAAAATGACGGAATGATCAGGACAGTATCAAACCGTAACCCACACTCACGATGTCGAAGTCTAGCACTGTCAATAACCAGAAAGATCGGTGTTGACTGTAAATGGGAACTTCTAAAGGTCATTTTGCTAACACGGCACTAGGCATAACATATTTAACACCTACATAGAGCTTCCACTGACATGCGACAAAGCAGAGCAACTACTTTAACTTACCAAAAATAGACACTTCAAAAAAGACAAAAACCCCTCAGTATCGAAAGGCAAAGGCAGGCACCCCCCGTAGGCAGCGTGCCTTTGCGAGGGCAGCTACTGCCGTCCCGCTCGGGGGGTGTCAGCGGCGCCTTTCGGTGACCTTTATTGTCCGTATCAGATTACTGCTATTTTATCCACCCCACTTTTGAAGATCCGATGGATTGCCACTTGTTCCCTGACAGGGCCTTCAGAAGCACCTCAAAACAAAACAAAGAGCGGGCTTATGCAGCAGCGGATGTAACGCACGGAGGACACAGCCAGTGGAAATGAATGGAGAACTCTGTTCAACTGATCTCACTACTCGCTCTGTCTGAGCAAATAGGGGTGGAAAATGAAGATTCTAATCCAATACATAAACAGCTTTTTGGGCACAATGCAAACCTATAATCTTAAATTGTTCAGTGATATTTTGTCTGCAGGCAAGCACACTTTCTGTAATCTGGATGCATCCTTGGTCTCGCTGCTGGAGACAGACTTTCAGAAGATCTGAGCACTGGCAAGCAGACGCAAGTTTTAGGTCTGTTTGATTTCCAATGACACATTAGAGTAGGTGTTTGTTTCTGTCACCCTCTCCTTCCCAAGAACGCATATTCGTGGTCGGCTACTGGTGACGCAACACTAGTTAGTGGAAGTGATTTTGTAAGAAGACATAATTTTCAAAGAAGTGAAGGAATAAATGATATAAAAGTCAAGATTAAGTGGGGGTTTTTCCTCCTGTAAGGTATTTGCATACAAAATACTTATTTTATTTCCGAATAATGCAACAGTGCAGCGTTATTACATCGAAGCACAGCAAATAACCCTCTGGCCAGTAAAACATCTTGCGTAAGTCAGCTTATTCATGACATATGACAGAGTAACGAAATCCATGTGGGAAGCTGAAAACTACGTAAGCGTCCACTTATTTTCTGCTGCCTCCAGCCCGATTTCCAGTAAGGAGGAGAGGGGAGAAGGGCCAGACACTTCCACAGCTCCTCTGTGCTTGCTGGATAGAGGAGAGGAGTGTTTACCTCTGCGTTCTTCAGCCTGTGCTGCCCCATAACCCCACGGATCTCCAGAGGGTCTGGAAGCAAGTTCACCACCTCCTCTGACAGGGACGGCTGTCCAAGCTGGCACCTGCACAGCCCCACTCACCGGGACCACTTCAGTCATTTCACTTTTGGAATGGATCTGTTGTGCTACAGCATCACCGAAGAATCGCACTCCAGGAGACAAAACCACGGGAGACAGAGGAACCACAGACAGCTCAGCCCCCCCGGAGAGTCAAAATGACAATCCAGCCAGCAGAGAGACGGGAACACACTGCGTGCTGGGGAAAGTGGTGACCACAGCACTAGCACGAGAGCTACCCGTGGTGTACGGTTTAATTCAACCCATGCTTACTAACTGTGTGAAACTGGGTGTCCTACTTATACACAGCGGCAAAAAAGTCACGGGTGGACATACAAACCAGCCAAGCCAAAGCCTCAGTAACAGTACTTCTGCCACACAGTGGACCATATTTTAAATATTCATGCTGCTGACATACTTCATATTCTGCACGCTCTCTTCCACATCTGCTTGGGCCAACGATCTTTGCCAGAACATGGGGTGACGTCTGTGATGTACAGAAGCATCCCTGATTTTCTATTACAGTTATGAAGCATCTGCTCACGTTCTAACGGTGCGGAGAACATGCCTGAGCCACCTGCGCACTGAAAAAATCAATACCACGTCTCCTGCTTTCTTCTTGGAAGGGGTTTGAGCAGAGCACCCACAGAAGCTGCAGAACTGCCTTTTTTCAAAAAAAATTATTTCATTTCCCAGAGGCAGCGGGAAGTGACCTCATCTTTGCCAGCTGCCACGAAACCAGTGTCAGTCCAGGCACGAGCGCGCACACACACACAGTCTCACACCGCATTCCCCCTCGGTCTGACGCAGATGGCACAGCCACTGAAGCAAAATGCCACAATTTTGGTCCTGTACAGAAGGAAAAGACACACAACTGGGAACCAAAGCAGGTCTCCCATATTCGTGACTGCCTGGTGAGCTTTAAAGCTCATTGAAAGGCATCGACAGAATAAAGTTGGTGAAAATGTCACCATTCTCTCAGAAACACTTGCTGTATCTGATTTAAAATCAAAACGGAATCAGTAATGATTAAATTCTTGTACCAACTGTACTCCAATGAAAGTTTCATTTTCATGACAAAATCAACTGAATAAAGACGTGTCTTGCAGTGAAGCTGCTCTGGTGCAAATCCCTCCAAATTCTTACTAAGGTGGCTTAGCACTCCTTTCCTCTCAGAACTGTGAATTTAAAAAAACCCAACAATTAAAAAGAAATAGAACAAATCAAGAAAAGTGTTAAGCCATATACTGAAAGGAAGCACTGAATACTTCTACATATTCATGCTTCCGTCCAAGCCCCAGTAACTGCCCAGAAAGCAGGTATTCGATCTGAGCAGAGAAGGGGCTGAGCAGGGTAAATGCCTCTCCACTGCTGGGTAAAGCTTAGCAGAGGGCTGTGGGCCTTTGGGAGAGGTGGCATTTGATGTGCATGGCCAGTGGCAGCTCCTCCTAGAGCTGGCTTGCATAGTTTTGGATGTTTTTTAAAGCTATGTTTCTCCCCTTCCTCATGACTTTAGTCCACGTCCAGGCCTAGGACTAGAAGCAGCTCACGTTTTACATCAAGCCCTATTGGAAGTAACAGGAGTGGTATATTACATTTTAAATGACTACACCAATTTAAGACAAATCAGGTTAAAACTGCAGCCTACAGGCTGAAATCTTGTCTTCTAATCAGTGTGCACTAACTTGTAGCATAAGGAGGGGAAAAAAAAAAACAAACCCCGAAGGCAGAGCCATAGCATTGCTGCTGTAACACCAGGCCAGCAGCGCAGCCCGCGCCACTGCCCCCATCCTCACGCCTCTCTCCAAGTGCCTGTTGCAAGCAAAGCACTGGAGCATTTGCAGCAAGACTAAGACAAAATCTGGCTAACTTGCCCCTTCTCCTCTACCCCCATCCCCGCTGTAAGGAGCATAGCCAGACTGGATAATTATCCGCATCATCTTCTGGGTTTGATCTACGCACTGATGGCTGGGATAACTGATGGACATTCGGACCCTCCAGCACTCTCACAGCACCACGTACTTCTCCCAGGGGCACCCCCTCTCCCAGCCCCGCAGCAGAGCGGCCGCGGAGCCCGGCGGCTGCTGCCCTACAGCCTTCTCTTGGGAGGAACCGAACGTATTTCCAGGCCATTTAGCAGAAATGCCCGTCGCAAAAACGCCGTGCTGAATCCATCACTTATCTCAGGTGAAAGTTCCATGCCTGCACTCGAGTTAACGAGTTTCTCTACGATTTAAAACTCTTATTTCTTATTTCAACCTTGTGCCTAGGTACTGTAGTGAAAAGTACATCAAATACACCCAGACGCACACAATTTGAAACGCTGGATTTTAAATTCCAGCACTGCTAACTAATGAGAACAATTTTTTCCCTCTTCCTCTTTGTAGCATCACTTCATGTACTTACATACCATAATCACATCCTCCTAGAGCCTCTATTTTTCCAGGGTGTAGATCTTTAATTCCCTTTAATCTGTCTTCATAGCCTATTCCTTCCAACTCCTTTATCATCCTAGCTGCTCTCCTCTGTATTTGCTCCTGCTCCTCTTTATCCTTTCCGCAAGAGAGTGGCCAATTGTACATCCCACTCTCAATGTGGTTTAACTGGTTCTGCATGAAGTAGAACAGGAAAAAAAGACGGACTCGGATGCAACATGCATGTTTATGCCTCCCCCGTGACTGCATTTACCTTTTTAACTAAGACATGGCACAGAGCGTCCCACCTTGATTTCTCAACCCCGGCTCTGCCCCAGCCGTTTCCCACACCACCGGTGCGGAGCAGCTGACACGTCACCTCAAACCGGCCGTTTGGAATTTGTATTTCCTAGCTGGGCTACTTTCTACTTATCCCTGCTAAATCTCATTTTATTCCTCTCTGAACAGCCTCCTAATTTATTCAGATGAAAACGGTTTGATTCAGTATCTTAGTTTAATTAGGCAAAAAAAGTGATCCGACCACTTTCTAGGGTTGGGGGGGGGGGTTCTGTGTGGGCTTTGTTTTGTTTTTTTTAACTGACTTTCAGCACAGCAGTCCCATCCCTCTTACACACCCAATTCGTATGGCAGAGGGAGGTGGCCATGGCAAGGCTCTGGCCCCGATTCAGCAACACTTTTAAGAACACGCGCAAGTTTAAAAACACAGTCTCCGTGAAGTCCAAGGTCTAATCCTGAGGTGTAAAATTACAAATGTACATACATACTTTGTAAAAAGATCCTGTTTGCCAATCTTATTTTACTGTAATTTATATTCTGCTGTTACATCTAAATTTATAGTAAAAGAAAACACTGAGAAACAAGATCTATTCTTGTTTAACAAAATTATAGGATGTTACATGTAAGTCTTTCACCCTTATGTAAACCAGCAATACGTCAACAAATATGATTAACACGGATTATTTCCATCAGTATTTTTCGTCCCTGTCCCACAGGCACAACAGAACCTGCGCAGAAGGCGGCTGTCACATCACGTACAGCCCGGCAGCTCGCTGGGTGAGCCTTCACCCACCGCACACCCCTGCGGCAGCCAGGAAAGCGCCCTTTGGGAAAATGTGTACAAAAAAATAATTAAGGTGAATAATGACTCGAAGAGAGAAATACAGTTAAGGCATTGAATTCCCTCTGCCACATGCTTTCCCTCCGAAGAATGCTATTTTAAAAAGCACTAAAATCGAGAGGACACCAGCCTACTTCCCCAGGGAAGCGTGCTGAATCATACAGGTAGTGTAAATATCATATGCTGCCGCAGGTGCTAGGCGGTCTATTTGTTTGTGTTTACTAAAAGGCATAACAAATAGTCACACTAAAACAGAACAACATTTGGCACTGGAGTGAGAGATACCAGAGCAGCCATAAATCACGCGCACTTGTTTAGATTCGAACCGCTGTGCAACGCTAACACTTCATCCCCCTCTTTTTCAGGGAGCCCCTTTGCTGGGATTTGCCCCTTTCAGAGGCAGCCACCAGCTCCTGGCTGGGCAGCCCCGAGGGGCTCAGCATCCTTCCCGAGTACAGCACGCCCAAGAAAAACTACGCAACACTACAAAAAAATTGAAAAGAAAAAAAAAAAGGAAAAAATAGAGAAGCAAGAAACAGACTTGCATGACACATACAGGCGGCGAACATCGTTTACAGCTTTGCAACTTCTGAGTTAATTCACAGTATAAACAACGAGGAAAATGTTTCTTCCGAGCAAGACTTCCTGTAAACCGCGCCTGGGAGCGGGGCTGGTGCACCTGCTGACGACCCACGCGCTCCGAGGGTAAACAACGACCCAGGCCAGCGAGGCCGTTCTGGAATTTGCTCAGAGCTGACTTTTCTTCCCCCATGTTACAAATTGGATTCTACAATAAAACAAACAGCAGAACATCGGTTGCCGAGAGTTAAAAATCTCCTTTTTACACTACATTGACCACAGCACCCCCAGGCACAGCTACAATGTCTTTCTCTGAACGGGACAGATTGCCATATGGATGCAGACACCGAACAAGCTGTACAACTCCTGGCGACAAGTGCCTAGGGGACTGTCCTATATTAGCACCACCTGTGCTGTGGAAATTGCGCTCTGTGGATGAAATGGTGTTTAAGGGCCCATCATGATGCTATTTTTTGAGTACACACAAAAAGGAAAAATACACTTAAAAGGAATTCGCTGGCTAGCAGATCTGTTGCTCCGTTCCCCGAATCGCTTCCCAAAGGAATAGTTCTCTTCTTTATTCACGCAGCCCAAAATGACAAGCTGCAACACATATTAGCAGTTTCCCTGCTTGGGCTTATACCATTGTTTTCATGAGAAAAATACACTTTATAACATACGTACGTCTGTCCTGACCAGACATAAGAAATCGCAGCCCTCCCACCTTAAAAACACCACCTAGATGGAAAAACACCCCGTGGCGTTACACAAACGTTGCTCCAGCAGCAAGCAACACGATACAAATTTTCCTTGGGCTCCTTCCCCCACCCCTCGATGTGCAGCAGGTAGAGCCACAAATCCCAATCACCAAATTTCAATGCACATCTCACTGCTTCGAAAATATAACCTTGTCTGACCGACAAAAATAGAGCTCCAGATTAGCGCAAGATGTCGAGGGAGGGGGGAGAAGGGAAAAGAGGTCTGAGCAGTACCTAGCTGCTCTACGCAGAGATTTCCCCCTCTCCGAACTGCAAGAAAAAAAGGATGCCAAGAAAAAGAAAAGTAAAATAAATTGAATTAAAGAAAAACAGTTGTAAAGTGAATATTACAACCTGGGAAAAATGATGTCATTTTATGGAGAAACTCATTTTTTTCCATTAAACCATAGTGAAACGGATAAAGTTTATACAGCTTAATGGTGGAGTTTTACTTTAAATGCTACTCAATATCTTAGCAGTACGATATAACATGATATAACAGCTGTCATACTAACTGCTCGATTTTTATTGAACAGCAGAGAAAACAGTCACACAAAAATCACCTAACTTCTCCTCTACTTTTATGGCATTTTCAAGGGTGTTTCTTTTCCACTCTCAGGCTGCGATATGTATGATAAAAAAATGACACAGCTCTTCATTAGTTCCCTGCTCAGCTCTTTGGGATAATCAGATCTCCTGAGCAAACGCCTAGGAAGGACGACTTGCACACAGGAGGAAATAAAAAGAAACAGGAATCCACAGTGCAGTAAAACAAAAAACAGGTCCCTTTTTAAGACTACTACATAAACACCTCTAATAAAAGAAAAGGACAAATTTTCATTGGACTTTAAGTATTTAGACAGGAATGTTTAAGTAAAAGTTTAACTGCAAAGTGCATGCAATTAGCAGAAAGCCATCAGCTATTTCTCTGCTATGTAAATATAGCATTAAGCTGTACTAAATGCACGTGTAAGTGTCTCAGTTGCAAGCAAAGGGAGGAGATATGCAAAGCGCTCCGATATCAAACAATGATCTGTTGGCCAGATGGAGGAATAAAACAATACATATGCTAAAATTTGGAAAAGTTCTGTTAGGCGTCTGCCAAGGCTCACCCAATCTATTTTAAGTGCTTTTTGATACATTAGCTTCGTGTTTGGAGTTGTACAACTGATGGTTATTACATGGGCCCAGCAAGCAGCGAAGCGTTGGCGTGCAGGAGCTCCCCGATGCCGGGGCCGCTGCCCGGGGACGGCGAAGCGTCAAACACAGCACCCTTCCTCAGCAACGGGCCACACCAAGTAATCACAGACTCGGTAACTTCGCATCTTTAGTAGGGAAAAGCAAATAAAATAAACCAGAAACAATTTTCCAGGGTTTAGCGAAACAATTCTCTGAAAAGCACAATTTGCTCACCGAGCTCCCGGGCGGGCTGAGGAGCGAGCGGCACCGCACCACTAACTCAGCAGGAGGGTTCTCAGAAACGTGAGGGCCGTGGCAGACAGTAGGCGCGGGCAAGGCAAAGGACGCCGCGCACCCGAATCTGAAAAGCACTAACAATAAAAAGTGCCTGATAAGGCTTAAAACTGAAGATTAGCAACTCCAGGTCTGAGTCACGGCTGGTATTTTTTCAAAGCTGATTACACAGCGAAGTGAGTCAGACGGGGAGAGCGTAGAGTAACCGGTGGTGGTTTCTTTGGCGGGGGAGCAAGCCCCAGGGCATCAGGTATCGGGATACTTCGGGTTGTATCTGCACGCAGTAAATGGGGACGGCTGGCCCAGCTCCCTGCTCTGGCTGTCGCAGCGTCACCGTCACTGAACAGCCCAGCGGGCCTCAGAGCCGTCACACCCGTACGAGGTGCGGTGAGAAGAGAGACAGCAGCCACGCAGAGAGCGGGATGCGTTATCGGATACGCAGCTGGGCGACCAGGCTCAGCTCGAGTCTCCGGCTCCAGTCTGGCTCCACAGCGACGAAACTGCGTGGAGGCACCTGAGCTGCTGAGACCGTGGGTAACATCAGGCTCACGATGGGGTTTGTGGCCATGCAGCAGCTGAACACCTTTCTGGGACAAAAGGCCCCAGGAACACCAATTTCTTAAGGGGGAATGGATTTGAGGTAACCTAATCTAATAAAACTCTGCTGATGGTAAAGTGTAACAAGATAAAATCAACTGCATGGAGCAACTGAGAGGAGCCGACACGGATGAGCAGATCTGCTGCTGGCACCAGTGCAGAACGAATGCCAGGGACTACGCGGAGAGACAGGCCAAGAGAGGATCAGGCCCTGGGAGCATATGGACTGCGGGCTGAACTGTTTCATCCCGAGCATTAATAATGGACCAAAATCTGTAATTCTTAATTGTGCTGAATCCTAATGCCTTCATCTAAGGGCCCTGGGATTTTGATGGAGGATCAGCTGGCATGGAAGATAACAACAGTAAAAGACAATGCATTAAGCCTAACCAGCAGATCAATGGTCTGCCAGGCCACTTCCTCCCACTTCCCTTCACAGCCTTCTCCAGACTCTTTCCTCCCGTGATGCTGGCAAGAAAAAGTCATTTAAAAATCCCCTTGTTTATCCCATCTATTTTTCCTATGAGATGGCTGCTTGCTTATGTGGAAGGACAAGACTCGAGCATAGTTGGAAGGGATACAAAGATAATAAAGGACAAACATGGGACTACTGGCGGATGGAGAAAGGTCTCGTGGACAGCCTTTACCTCCAACTCCTCACCTCACCCCTTGCGAACAGTTCCGTTTCCCAAACTACCAGGTCTGCACCTGCATTAACTCCCTTGTTTACGCGCAGCCTCCATCACCCTGTCGCTGCTGCAGTCAATGCAGAACGGTGCCAGGGGACGAGATCGGCACGCAGGCACCCGCCCCCCTCCCCAGCACCCCCAGACCACCCGACTCCAACCCAAGCTGCAGAGACCTCTGCTCACCGCAACATGCCGATGAATTCTGCACCGTCCTGCTTCTCCAAACCCACCCACACTGGGAAATTCCCAAGCACAGAGGTTTTGGGATTCCCACTGCTCAGCAGGTTATAAAGTTAGCACTCACCTAAAGCGGCCTGGCATCCACCCGCTTTGTTTCGCTGCTGTTCTCCAGAAAATAATCACGCTTTCCCCAAATAAGATGCAGTGGAACAAGATGGGAAGCGGGTACTGTCCTTGACATTTCTAAACACAGCAGATGTACTTAACTGGCTCCCGTTATTTATTTATTTACTTGTGTAGAGAAAATGCTTGTTACTGAAGAAACCCAAATGCTGATAAGATGGTGAGAGGTTTGCATGCTGGCTGATGGTCTCACTTTCGCTTATCCTGAGTGAATACAAGTATCTATAACTAAATATTTCCCTTAGGGTACTGATGACTGAGGTATGTTTATTGCATTGAGTGAATTTATATATATAATCAGCACAATAAACATTATTAAATTGTCTGAGTAAAATCAAAGCATGAAACACACAGTCAGTGCTGAATTCTAATGATGCTGAATGCCCATGATTGCATGGGGAAAGGATCTTAACAAGCCTTGATTTGAGCTTTGGCATCCGCCTCACAAATCACACGAAATGTTCTCTCTTTAATAGTGCTGAATATTGATAAATGTCTCTGCACGGCACAACAGGGAAGTTGGTCTCTATTGGCAATCTTTACCAAAGTGTGTTTTTTCCTTCTCTACACTCAAGGGTTTACCCTGAATGATTTAATTATAATTTTCCTTGTGTAAGACAAATTAAAGAGGAGAGTAGGAGTGTCATGCCAAAGCAGATTATTTATCTCCTTAACAGATTGCTGTGCACCAACCCCCAGAGCTGCTGCTGCCGCTACTTACAGAAACTGGGCGAAATGTGGGACAAAAGCATAGATGTAATATACGTTTAAAGCCCAAATGACTGAAAGCATTAACCCGTTATTTCTAGCTGGGATTGTTTCATTCCTGTGAAAGCCATACACGCAGAGCACGCAGAAACCAAGCACAGCACCACGATGCTCCCTGGCCCCTGCCCAGGAGCGGAGCATGCCTCTTGCTTTTCAACGTATTTTTGCTTTTCAAACATCTCGGGGTGACTCTGATCACCCACCTGCCGTTTGCTTTTTTGCCATAAAGGAGAACTTTTATCATCGCTCAGCTCCAAGCACGACAGCCCCGTAGTGGCCAGCATCACCGGTGACACCGGAGCTGCGTCCCCGCAGCCTACGCAGGACTGAAGCTTTGCAGCGGACAACCATGAGGCTGGGCGTGTGGCACGGTGACGCGTGGGCATGCCGAGCAGCCAATGACTATTTCTCCTGCTATTTTAAACCCCTTGTTTATAACCAAAACATGTTTCTACCCCAGACGTACAGCAGAGCTGCTGCTCGTCCGATGACTGTTACACAGGTGCCTGTGCTGCCGCTGCCGAGTGCCTCCTGTCTCGCAGGTCTCGAGCAGCCGCCCAACCTGACCTGTGGGATCAGGAATCCCGTAAAACACAGCCTGAACTGTCCCCATGACATGTGCCAGAGATGACAGTGATGATAGTAACTCCCACATAACCAACTTGCCTCCTGCAGCCCACTCCTTCTCAACAGCCCAAGAGGGAGGGGGAGGAAACAGCTTTACAGCACACCCTTAAAGTTAATGTTACCTGTATACGATTATTTATTGCTGCTGGGCAGTCGTTATGATGTGGCTGTGCTTAACTGTTAGGACACTTAAAGCTTTTACTATGTGCTTTTTATCGTTGTTTAAATCTAAATAAATAGCTCTTGGTCGTACCAGCCCAAAGCTAACAGCCAGTTGCGCAGAAGGTGCAGGAACGGAGAGAGGGGATGCCGCAACCCAAAAGCCTGCCCTGGCCAGCCCAAGCTGCGGACTTGTGTGATGGGAGGTGGATCTCTCCCTTGTGAGCCCTCCCGACACCCCACCTGACCCGAACTTGGGCCAGGGACCACCTCCGCAAGTCCGGTTGCATTCACAAGCTCCGCTGTTGTGTCGAACCTGCTGGGTACAGGAACATGCACAGATCTGTCTCCAAGTCTAGCCAAGTCATGCTTCCACCAGACCCGTGATTATCTGTAGCCTTAACCTTTGCAGCCAAAAAACGACCAAAACCCTGCTGGTGCCTGTGTTCTCTCTTCCGTAAATACACTAAAATTTCACCTTCTCTGGGCTTGCAAATACACATCTGACAGCGGAGCACAGCTACTCTTTCCCCACTGCTCACTCACCACTGCAAACACCCTGCCTGTAGATAAATACCCGTTCAGATAGGAAACCAGTGCCACGCTTCTTAACGAGAGGAGTTTCTGTGTCATATGAAATCCAGGCAGGCACCACGGTGCCTGATGAGACTGCAACAAAACCCTTAAGTGCATCAGTAGGCATTCTTCTGTGTGTAGTCTCCTGTCCTACTTATGGATAAAGATGTAATTCAATCACTGCAGCAAATGGATGGCGTAAACCCTCCATGTACCAAATAGAGGCAAGATAAAGCAAAGCCTGTAGCTCTCTTATTTGTATTCCTAAATATACCTCGATTTCTGTTTTGATATTGTAGAGAACTCCATAGATATGTAAGAAAAGCAGAATGGCAAGCTTTAACAATACAGCTATCAATTCAACCACTGATGATTTTAAGTCTTCTAAACTAAGACAACCTCAAACAGTACCATGGCATGGCCGTCCTAATTAATTTATTTGGAACTTTACTGATAAAAACATATGTATGGCCTTGTTTGTAGAACCCAGTTGCCTCCAGGCCACAATTACAGGACTCAGACACACGGACTTCCAGTTCTGCTTGACAGTATATAGAGAGAAAATTCTTATTTCTGAACAGATTCCTGTATTTCCGCTGCATTTCAAACTTCCCAACAACGGCATACCGTTTTCTCAGTCAAATTAACATTAGCAGACAGCACATGGCTCTGTTCGTGAAAGAAGATCCATTTCACTGCATGGGCTTTTGTTTTATATACTCGGTAAGAAAAACATACATAAAAAATTTACTGAAAAGTCATAAACCCATCTTGTTCAGCTCTATACACAGCAAAAAGGGAATTTAATTGTTTAATAAACATCAAATTGTTTTTAGTATCCCGTGTAAGTCTTCATGAAAACCATGTCCTTGACACTTACATGCATTATAAATGTACACACTGACGTTCCCCCACATGTCCTTGCGACGGATATAAAATGATGCCTTACACACACGGCAGTTCTTTCAACAGTGGGTGTGCTCTCCTTTAAAATCCATCTATTCCCAACAGCACTATTTTCTTAATATTAGAAAGATATAAGAGGTATTTATATAGCTTCCCTATCAATCTACTTTCAGGCCACCAGAAATATAAACTCTATGGCTTAAAAATTCCATTATCCTCTTTCTAATGAATGAAAGAAGCACGGAAAGACAAAGCCATCAGTTTCCATAAAATCCAGCTTTCACTCGCGTCTGCTGTAACATTTCTAGATGGGCAAAGGGACTCTCCTGAATGCAAAGAAGCACTGCCCTCCCCGGAGCGCCCATGCCGCTCGCGCGCTGCCAGAGCCCCTTCTCCTCCTCCTCAGCCGCCGGCAGCGACGCCGAGGCTGCAGCAGGCGTTGGCACCCACGGCCCGAGCTCCTGGGACCGTCTGTCTCACCGTAAGCAAAAGTTCTGTTGTTAGACATGCCTCAGTGAAATCTGGGGGTGTAGAGAAACAAACCTGCAATAAAGCATCCTTTGGAATAAAGCAGAGCCAGCACCGAGAAGCACGTCAACAGACAACCCCTGATTTAAGCCATTTCTTTTAACAATGCAAGCCCAGCAAGTATAAATTAACTCACACTTTTAAAAGCCAAACAACACCAGTTAGCTAATTTTATCAGCACTTAAAAAAACCCCACTTTGTTTCAGAGAAACTTGATGATCTCAAGCCTATCCCGTCTTGTGAAAGCAGGTAAATACAGAGTTAAAAAAAAAAGGGCAAACATGTTAGATGAGATGCGGCACCAAAATTCGGCAGAAAAATTGCTGGTAAGACAGCCTGTACTGACCAGCAGATTTTTTTTCCCCACCTTCAGCCTGCAAACCCAAAGCACATCAAGAGTAACACCACCCAGGACGCAAAACTCAAAAAAAACCAGCTTACGCTCTCCACACTTCCCCCAGTACGCTTATCCAATGCACTTCTAATTAGCTAATTGTGCCCACATTGATCCAATTAACAAGCCATAAAGAGCTGAACAAAAGGAGCATATTCTGCCCAGTGGAGACTCTATTGAACCACGCCAAACTCAGGAGCAGGACGTGGAGGACAAAACCAAGGCCAAGGCGGTTGGCCACCGCTCCCAGCAATTTCGCCATGGTTCCGGCACGCTGTTCAGAGACGCTCCCGGGCAGAAACCCCACCGGCACCTACCTCTCCCGTTTAGGAGTGTGGACCGATAGCTGTCCATTAGTTGAGGCGTGCGGGTTGATGATTAAGGAGGTCTTCGACGGCGCGGAGGAGGAGACGCAGGTGGTGGACAGGTCCAGGCTGCTGTGGTTGTTGCTGGCTGCCTCCTCCGCTGTGTGCGAGCTTGTCACTTCCTTCCAGAGCTGCTGCAGTTCTGTTGGAATCATGCCTGAAACAAACAAATTGGATAATTAAATCAATTAACAGCTAATTCGGCCGTCTTCAAACAGTAATTAAATCAAAGAGTCAGTAAACAAAGCCTAGTGTTAGTTTTGTGTGTGCGTGTGTGGTTTGGCGTGTGTATTTTTTTATTAATAACTAAAGGCTAATGCTGAGCGCTGCACATCTCGGCTAAATTTTCTGGTGTGACACCTGCAATACCTACGCAATGCAAAATCTGGGCTGAGGGGCAAGGGGGTCCACACAACTTGCCACCCACCCCAAACTCCATGTCAATTACTATTATTTTTTGTAATTAAAATTACAGAGGGCCTGTTTCCAGAGTCCCTGCTCAGGCAGCAATGGCCCCGAGCTCACAGGAAGGCTGAGGGCAACGGCGGCCAAGGGCTACCCTGCAGTCAGCTGGAGAAATTTAGGGTGTTGTTTTTTTTTTAAATGTACTATTTTAAAATTTTTTTTAGAAAAGTGAATACTTTCTAACCTGTTTTTAAAAGAAAGAAAGGTCTTAGGAAAAAAATATACTCAGCTTTATTATTATGACAACACGAACCACAATATGACTAATTTTGTGGCTAAGTTTTAAATGATGACAAATAGCTTTGTTATTAAATACAGTTTTTATTAATCACTTTTAGACATAAATTATGAATTCATATTGTCTTCCTGAAATGCTTTTCAAATTTTAACAGTCAAATTGATTATACTATGATTATTTCATTAACACACCTATCTTTCTCATTAATTTTGGTTTCTCGAACTGCTCACTTAATTGATGGATGTGTCTACTGGAAAACTGTATAACTTTCTATACAAGTAACACTGTTATTACTGTCATTTCTTAGATCGATGCTAATGAGCCATTCAAAAGTAAAATGAAAACATAAAATAAGCTTCAAGAAATAATAATAATAATAAAAAAATTTTCAATCGTGCCGAAACGGACATCAGGCTTAGGACATGGCATTCAGTAAAGGCGGCCAGGGAAAACTTCGCCAACGCCAGCGGGCCGAACCGCAGGCTGGCAGGGCAGCTGCGCGCCTCGGCGTGACACGGGCTCACGCTGACATCATGCTGCTGGGTAAAGCTGGTGTTTGGGACACGGTCAAGCAAGTCAAGTTTCTCTCACTGAAGACCATTTCAGTGCTCTTTCAAGAGAAGGCCAAGGGAAAAAATTAGCAGTAGAGACGCATCACTTAAATATTCAGGGGAAAAAAAATAATAAAAGCCAGCGTCTGTGTGTTTTTAAAGCGGTTTCTCGTCCCCGCGCTTCCAGACCATCATGTGGATGACTGTTCATTGTTTCAGCATCTTCTAGCACTGGAGCTATCCTACAGAAACCTGCCATTTTCTGAGCGCATAGCAGCAGCTCACAGGCATGGATCTCACCAAATCTAAGCTTTGAAAGAAAAAAAAATAATAAAAAAAAAGCAGTATGCATTATATTCATTTGAAACACATAATAAAAAATGCCAAGGTCTAAATTTAATTTATTTTTGTCATTTAGAATACAATGGATAGATAATCATCTCAACGTGATCAGCCAAACATCTTTACTTTGCTAAACTGTTAAAGATTTTAATTATGCTAGCTTTGGAGAGCACTGGTCTAATGAGGCGATAGACTCCAGAGAATCTAAGTGGTTAAGAACTGTGAAATGAGTCTGATAGGATTTTTTTATATTCACCGTGGATCGTTTGCATATCAAAGAGGAGTAAATTATTGCACGACAGACCAATAACCTTCCCCGCCTTTCTGAGAGTAGCATTAACAAAAACAGTTGGTCTCCAGTAACGGTTCAGTACAAAAAAATGCTAAAATCCTTAACTACCTGCAATTAATACATATTATGAAAGAGGCTTCAATTTATACATTAAGTGATCAGATATTCTTAGGACACATCCGTTTCTCCAAAGCCACGTCATTTTCCTTCCATCAGACCCAAACGCCAATTATATTTTGATGGATTTTGTCCCAAATGAGCATTTAGTTATTAGACATATTCAATTATTACTTGTCCCCTGAAATTAAACCTCTGAGCAAATTAAACAAAGAAAAAGGTCAGTACACAAGCCTCTGTCCTGTTTTCCTGTATTGGGGCTATTATTTTCCAACACCTTGAGACGTGACAGTGTGGGATGTATTTTTAGCGAAGACGCCTGACAGGGCTGTCTGCGCACTAACAATTACCTGCGAGCACGGCTGACCCTTACACCGCTGTTTACTCAGTGGAAACAATAGTGAATAGACTCGTCTGTTGATGATAACATATTGATAGGAGACCCTATGAGTCGACACCTATTTTTATTTTCCAGAATAAGCAAATAGGGAAGAATAACCGGTCTTTTTTTTTTTTTCATTTCTTTCTTCCTTTTGCCACCACCCCTCGTCTGGATTTCTGCGGGTTTTTAATTAGAGACAGGCCACCATCCACACTTCTCTCCCTGTCCCCCTTTCTCCTCCCGGTCACTTCTGGACCTACTGATGCCGTATCCCAAGGAAAAGCTTGCAAGTGTTACAGCCATTAAAACACACACACACACACACACACACACACACACACACAAACATCTGTACCTCGCTGCAGATCCTCTAGAAGCCAAGGTGTTTGGTCTAACTTTCTATACACGTGTAACTCCTATCAGTACTAACAACAACAATACCGCATACTGAAAGAAAAATAAAACACGCTCAATTGTGTGAGGAAAAAATGCTGGAGATAAGCAGGAAGATTTCAGGCTGGGTGACATTAATTTAAAGAGTTAACTGCCATGTCATACACGGCTGCACACAGCCCATCGCTTAAAAATGACTACATCACTTGATTAATAAAATAAAATTTTAAAAAAGCCTCTCTCCTCTTTCTCCCAAATTTAGTTCTTCGGAATAATTCTGGAGAGAATTCCTAACCAGCTTGTCAAGCTGGGCAGCTGAAAGGTATGCTCATTACTCATCCGGCAAAATGGTTAAATAAAATAATCGAACAAATGGTAAAAGCAAGTCAAACAGATCCACGAGCACTTGCAATAAATTATGTAATTTACCATTTAACAGTTTCATTTTAACAGCGAGAGCTCAATTTTAAGTCAGATTCCCAGAACTGCGCTGCAATTACCCAAGATCGCTACTGCCGGAGCTGCAACTTCGTCCGTACCAGTAACGGGATTCCGACCCGAAACTGCCGAGCCTGCGGGAGCGCCCAGGCACCCAGATGTCTCGGCCCGATTATTGCCACTCACTGGTGATCCGAAGTGTGATTTGCAGTTTCATTTCGCAGATACTAAAAATCTAGCTCTCGCAGCTCAGAACACCGCTGAAATGTGGTTTATTTTTAAATTGCTACTATGTACAGATGTAAAATCTAGATTATAGATGTGTCTAAACACAAAGCAGCAAAGATTACACAAATATAACATTAAAGGATGTGCTATTTTGTGTAAGACAATAGACAAGCACTAAAAACTAAAATGAAACTAAAATACAGCTTTAAACAATGTATTAGTTCTAAAAACATAACAAAAAAATCACCTATGAAGTAGCATTCTCTCCTCAGAAACATTTATTACTATTACAGATACTTAAGAATAAAAGCAAAATGCTTTTAACCAAATTCATAGCTACATTTACTAGAGGGATGATTTTCTTTTTTTTATATCCACATTTACAGTATTTGTCTCAGTCTTGCAAACTGTTCTGAAAACAAAAGGGTATGATACATGCAATTCTTTTTTTTTAATAAGAAGTGTCCATTACCAATTATTTTAAACTATAGCCCTGGCTCTTCATTGCATTTTTCAGGACAACCAGTCCCCTTCATTATGAAAGAAAATGTAGGCACAGGTTTAAAAAATGTATGTTGTGGGGACAGTTGACAGATTACTGCTCGCGGAACTCAATTTCCCAACCCCAGGTATCACCGGCTCAAAGACAAACAGAGTTGCTCAACCTCTTTGTGTCCTTGTACCTCCATACCCAGGTGACCATGTTCAAGCAAGCAGAAAGTTGATTTAAACCTCATAATGACATCAGTTTTAAGCCATCGTCTCTCTGATTAAAAAAAAAAAAAAAAAAAATCGCGCGGTACCGCAACCTGCCTGAATTCTCAAGTTACTCTTTCCTCCCGCCGCCGAGCCCCCGGCTCCCGCCGCCCCCAGCACTCGCAGCTCATTTCCCTCCAAGAACCAGCCTTTCTGCTCAGCTTTATGTCATCTCCGGCGCGTAAGTCGGCACCCCTTCGGTTTTAAATGCGCTTCCTCGCGAGGACTAATAGTTACACTGCCCTGCTAACCATATCAATCAATGCCACGACTGCTGAATTACCTACTGGTGTCTCCGCCGTGTTACCGCACAGATTACACTTCATGCATCACCACATTCATTTCTTTCACATTACACATGAGCGTGTCTTGTCACTGCCCAATTGCCCTCCTTTGGACAGCTTAACTGATGTACTCTACAATGAACCTTAGCGAGCAAACTTAACAGTACAGGAGCTGTGGGAAAAATTAGAAAGGTTGAAGCTGGAGTCCGGTGGGTGTGTGGGAACAGCCTGGGATGCTTCCAACAATAAATCTGAAGTGTAATTAATGCACATTACGACAGTCTGCAAGCATAAATGGCATTTCATCTACATGGCCTTTTTCCTGGACTCTTTTTGTGCCTTCTCTCCATCACACCACGCATTGACGGTGACCGACCAACCACCCCCCCCGGCCTGATCCTGCAGCTCCCAGCCAGGCACCACCTTGCTGCTCTTCAGCCCCCGACTCACACGCAGGACCGGTCTAGGCCAGGCATCCAGTTCTGGGACACTGGAAAGCTAAACCAAGTCTTGCAGAGGGAGCTGTCGCGTCCCCAAAACCTTGGCCTCTCAAGAAAGGAGTTAGGAGCTCAAATAGTTCTGTGAGCCTTGCAAAAATAAGCCTAAGTAAACCACGCCAGCCACACAGCAAAGGAGACTCCACTCCCCAGTTTTGTCTCCCTTTATCCATGGAAGTTAATATTCACCAGCCACCTCGCTCTCCTTTTGCAGCTACACACAAAAAAGGATGGTGAGAAACAGAAGCAATTTTGTCCCAGCCCCCCCACTTAACTGAACAGAGCTGGATGTAAACTCGTTATATGGTTTAGCAAGTAGGAGCAGCCCTAAGGCTGCTCTGAAGAGCCCAAGTCATTCAACCTGAGCTGACGCAAGCTGTCGAGGTAGATGTTTAAATTTATTATGGGGCAAGGGAAGGAAAAGTCATGATTATTCAGAAATACCAGCATCATGGTTGAAAGACCTGGTCTTCCCTGATCCATGCCAACTTTGAGCAATCTGCCTCAATCACCGCAACCAGAGCTCAGGCAAGTCTGTTAAAGTGCCCCAAGGCCTGCAGACAAACCCAGCTTAAAAAAATGAAATACAAATTCAAGCCAAGGAGGAAAAGAGAGAATAAAACCCCCTGACTATAATCACTGTCAAAAGTATTGTGATTTAAGTAGTTATTGCTTTCAATGTATCAATATCTTAAAAAAAAATACAAATGGGGATTTCAGCAAAGCAGTAACTTCTTGCAGAGTGCAGGACTGAATAAAGATATAGGGGGATCTAACTGTCAGTAACACCATTAAAATGAAACTGCGTTCATCCCAGTTTGCCTCAGTGTGGAGGGGGAATGAAGCTATGATGCACACAGGCAGTGAAACGAAGGCCACAGAGACATGGAGAGGAGACACCATCACCTCAGCCGCAGCAAAGGGCAATCACATTTCTATAGTTCGGCAGCGTGCGGATCAGAGCTCCTCTGCGCCCAGCTCCTCAACGAGCTGGAACCAGGAAGGGCCCAAGCAACACATTAAAAAAGGAAAAGCTGCTCTCACGCTATGCTTAGCCATGAACCCAGCACCAAGAATCGATTAAGACGCCTCCTGTGAAGGATTTCAAGCTCAGATTAGTACAACCCCCAGCTTCGAGTCCGCCAGACCGGCTGTAGCTGTGCAAATTGAATCCGAACTCCAAACCGCCTGCCTCCCGCTAGCCAGAGCATCCACAATTTCAGCACTGTCCTTCTCAAAAAATATCTTTATAATGCCCACCCTGTCTGTCAGGATTTTTCTGTGCTTATTATTTTATGAGCCTATGAGATCTCTCTCTCTCTCTCTTACCGAGTGACAATTCCATGTGTGTGTGCATGCATGCTACCACTTTGCCAGACAGCCGGCAGCTCCCAAACCCCTCACCTACCTTGTGCAAGGGGTTGCAAAGGCAGAGTAGGCTGGCCAGGCTGGATCGTTAGCAGCCCCTGACGCTGCAAAGAGAGGAGGTGCTGCTGTTGCAACTGCTGCATCTGTAAGAGCTGCTGCTGAAAGGCCAACTGCTGTGTAGCCACCTGCTGTTGCTGGGGCTGGAAAAGAAGAAAAAAAATAAAAATGCACATTTGTCAATACAGAGCAAAGCATTAACAGCGGATTTACAGGGCTCCTTATCTCAACACACTTCAACTTCTGTTCGCAGTCACCCGGTCTCAAGGAGAGCTGGCGAGCCC
>Ga0181612_135591_pt1:0-22500 | contig 26576 bp, 9 predicted proteins | sample HoacroProtozoa21_FD_119630 | JGI IMG/M metagenome (GOLD analysis project Ga0181612, IMG submission 119630) | Hoatzin crop microbial communities from Cojedes, Venezuel. Combined Assembly of Gp0051906, Gp0051904, Gp0051908
AAAAACGAGGAGGCGGGGAAGGGGAAGGGGGGGGGAAATAAAAAATGGGTCCCGGGGTGGGGGGGTTTGGGGGGGGGGGGATGATGACAAGAGGCTGTGCTCAACTTTTAAGTGAGTTTGGGGGGTTGAAATGGGGTGGCCAGATGGTTTTTACCGCCTCCTTCCCTCCACTGAAGATGAGGGGCTAGAATAAAAAAAGCGTGTGTGTACAGAGGGGGGAAGAGTGAAGGTGGAGCGGGGTTGAATCGGACATGCGGTGGTCTGATGTTTTTTGGACACCACCTTCTGCTCGGAAGCGAGTAAGGCTTGCACACAGTGTAAAGGTAACCTCGGAGAGCGGGGGAAGGAGCTGTGTGTCTGCGTGTGAAACAACGCCTGAGGCAGGGAGACAGGAGTGTAAATCCACCTTCCCTCCGTAACGCTTTTCTTTTTGTTGTGCATGTGCTTGCAGTTTGCACCTCTCCAGCCAGCGATTGTTAGCAAAACTTGCAGAGTTATGCTCATGCCCTAACTGTAAGAGGGAGGAGGGAGCCCCCCCAAAACACCTTCGAGCAAGTTTTTGCTGCTTGTTTCATGTGCTGTGCAAATGCACGTCTCCTTTACAGCAGGGGTTTTGCAAAGCAGGGTTTGGGCTTCCACCACCTCTTAATTTAAAAATTAAAAATCGAAATGACTGAGGTTCCTCGTTTGACTGAAGTCCGTTTGTCTGGTTGGTGATGTGAGGATAGGTTAAACGGCTGCAAAGAAGAAGCACGGTTAGAGCCACGACTAAACTTGACGTGCATAATGATGACTGTTTGTATTAACAAATGGGCTGACCTCAGTTCGTGATGAAGAGTGATCAGCCCATATTCAATGAAGTAGTGTATTCTCAGTCGCTGTTTGACTGCTGCCTTGCTTTGAGTCAGCTTTTGTCACCTCACTCCAGGGATGTTATGTATGTGTTGGGTGCCTTGAACACACGTACGTGTACACACACACACGTGTGTGTGTATATACGTGTATACATACATATACGCACATGTATGCAAATACCTACATGTCTGTATGTATATATAGCACTCAAACTACGGATAGAATGTACGTCTGTGTGAATGAAGGGAGAGCTTGAGATGGAGGGTTTATATTTTTCCCTTCTCTCCCTAACATGACATGTCTTGTTTCAGTGATCAAAGCCACAATTGGAGTGTAGGAGATGCAACTGTCAAATGTAAGCAACGATAAAAAAAATTTAAAAAAAAAAGGAGGGGAAAAAAAGCAGCATGTGCCCAGTACTGTGGTTACAGTAACGCTGACAGAAATTAAAGTGGTTTTGAAAGCAGCATGCGATTTATGATGGTTCCCATTTACCCTAGAGTCAAGCTGTTGTAAAATTGATGCACAAAAGACATCATGTAATAATCCGGTGCACCCAGGATTAAAGTGGCAACGAGTGTCTTTTTTGTGTGTGTGTCTGGCCGACAGTTAAAATGGTTTGAAGCTATTTTTAAGTAAGAAATCAAAGCAGGATATTACATATTTCTTTTCTTAACCTGTATGTCAGCCATGCATAGCAGTCATTGAAATATTTTTTAGTGGAAGTGGGCTTTTATTTTTCATTATCTTCCATTTCCGCTTGATATTATAACCCATCTCCATAGATGAATTTTAAAATGGGGTAGCGTTTTTTGTCATAGTTTCAGAGTACAAATGTTCGCAGTTTAATTACTGAGTTCGCTTCAGACAGTAATATTTAATAAGCCTGATCAGCAGATCTGCACAAGAATACCAAGTTCCTGTAAAAGTATGTGTAACTTTCCTTGCCCTTAAAAATTGCAGGGATTTTTAATCTGAAATTTAATGGGGCATATGAGCTGTCTGATACACTGTAGTTTCATTTTAAGCTGCCCAGTATTAATGAGTCGTCTAGCTGTATGTATGTTCTGCTTTAAATTCCTAAAGCACATGAATTTTAAAATTTACTCACTAAATATTTCAAATGATCCATCTTTACCTGATCCGGATGCAGGAAAACCTATATGTAAATTATGGACTAATTTGGTATGAGCCAATTTTGAAACTTCTTTTAAGACGTGGGATTGTGAAAGTGTTCCTTAAGCACGCATGTTGCACACGTAACAGAAAAGACCTGCTTTGGTACGTTATTTTGTAAAAATGCAGCACTATGACATTTTAGGGGAAAGAACTGGGCAGCGCTACGTCTTTAATCACACTGCATTTTTATTATTGAGGTATTTGTGAAAGATGGGTATGTGATTACATCAAACAAAGCAAAGGAACAGGCAAAAGCAGAGGTGACTATTGCTATATTAAAATGTAAGTGTTACAGTTTGAATTTTCTAGTGAGTTTTTTAGTTCAGTGCTTTTACATAACATTTTGTCCTAATCTTGCTTGCTGTCAGAGATGTTTCATGGTTGTGCAATTGCTGCAGTCAAGAATGCCAATTTGCATTCCAGGAGTGTCATTTGATTACTTTTATCTGCACAGCTCGAAGACCAGCCCAGACCTCTCATTTCATCTTGCCATGTCACGAGTCAGTGCTGTGTCGTCTTTTCAAAATCTGCCTGATTTAGACAAGAAAGAAAAGTACTTTCATGTTGCAGCCGCAGTCCCCTGCTAACTTGTCAGCAGCAGGATATGATTCACTTGGGCCCAGAAGAATGGCACAGAGACGAGGGTTAGGCGGTTCAATAAGCCTGTGGACAGGTAGTGTGTGACGTCCCAAGAGGGCTTAAGTTAATGAAGAACAGGTCTGCTTAGTTCTTCACACTCTGACCTGGTGCTGTCCCCACAGTTTTCTCATTTGATCTTTCCCAGCAAATTGATCTTTTCTAGTACTTTTTTGCCTTCCAAGTTAGTCCTTGTGGGACTGAAATTAGCAGAGCAACTTAAGTTGGATAATACAGCTGTTCAGAAAAGAAGAAATTGGACACTAGCTCATAAAGGGGGGTAGGGGAAAGTAAGCTATTCTTTCTGTTGTTACTCAGAATTCCTTCTCTTTTTTTTTTTCAGTTTTAAAGAACTTCACAATAGCCATATTACTCTGGAATTTCACTTTCTTTCTTATTTATAGTCTGTATGGATGGTCCATTGCACACTGCATTAAATGTGTATCATTTATATAAAACAAACATGCTTGCAGCATAGACTGCAGGTTTGCTTTGGTATTTGTCAGTTGAACTTGCTTGTTAGAAATGATTTGCTGGTCTGTAATGAGGCTTTTACAGTTGTCGTAAGACATTTTAAATATCAGTTGCACATGCCAACGGCCATATTTATAACCTGCTAAATAACTGTAATTCCATAGTATCCAATACTGAAATGCAGTGGAGATTAAACAATAAAAGTCATTACAAATGGTATGTGTAAATATTATGGTAGGTGAAAATACAGTCAGCAAATTACCACTGGCATTACTGTTTTTTTGCAAAACCAGTGTATACAAACAAATTGGTTTTGAACCAAGACACTCAGTACTTAAAATCCAGGTTCTAAAATGGTGCTATGGCATTATCTATCATTCTTTTTTACATTATTTTGCACTTAGCAATTGGAAAGTGGAATGGAGGCGTGTGGGGCGGTGTGTGTGTTTCAGTACATACATGGCCAGGTTGTCAAACAATGTACGGTTTCAAACTAGAATTTGGTAAATATAGAGAGTAAGTTGGAAATGATTAAGGGGGTCTTTAGTATGCTGCACAATGATAAGCAGTATTTAACTTTCTGTATTTCATAGCAGATGTTCTCACACAGTATCCACAGCCTTTCAAGTTTTAGAAATGAAAACACTGATGAATGAAAACAAGAACACTTATTATGTAAGGGAAATACTGCACTAACTCTCTGTCAGTATTGCTCTTGAAAATGGGAAGGAACTGTAAAGGATCATTGGTCAGTTAAGCTCCTCTGCAGAGCTAGAGGGAGCTTCATGATTTTATTAGATACGCCATAGGTAAGAAAAAGGGGAAGAATACTCTGAATAAGAGAGGGCTGATAACTAGCTTTTTTTCAGAGCCAAAGATCTAGAACGTAGACTTTGAGGTAGCTTTACTATGTGTTACATATATATATGTATGTCAGTGGGATTTGTGGTGGACTGCAGATTGTCAATTTCGGGCAAAACAGACGTGACCAACAGCAAGTCCAAGTGAAACATTGGGTTTTATACAAAAATGGAATTTATGTTTTTTCACCTTAAACGTGGGAGCTTCTGGCAGTGTCCTTTTTCCTTTTGCAGGTTGGACACTGTCACCAGAATTTGAAGTCTTTGCTGAATATTGTTTAATGAAAGAGTCCTGACTTTCACTCTGCAGCTTTGCACTGGGCTTTTGATTTAATGATTTAATTTGATTTAATGTCCACCATTATTATTTGTTAGAAAAAAAAAGGTGTATGTCGGGAAATACAAAAAATTCCCCATAAAATACAAAACAAATAGAGTATATCTGTCATTTTGGAAATGTGTATCAATTCCTAATCTAGCCAGGAATTTGTACTTCATTTAGAGGAATAGCACTTAACATGGCTTAATAAAAAGCATCTGTTCAAACCTTGCATTCTGTGTCAGTTTCATCCCACCTAAGTTCTGACATATTTGCTCTAAAAACGCATTGATCATAATTGCTGCTTAATAGCTATATGGCAGCTTTTACAAGCATTACTTTGGACAAACTTATTTACTGTTTAAGTAAATGGTATAATCCAGTGAGATAAACTACCAGATTTGTCTCCTTTATCTCTTGCGCAGTAGCTCTCATTATGTGCCGTGCTAGTAAAAGCCTTTATTTGTTGATTATTGGAATCTTAGTACACTCAGGAGTTCTGCTGTAATTTAATGTGGTTGTTCAAAGAGGATCTCTCACTTTAGAATCTTTCCATAGTACTCTCACCACATGTTATAAATATGTATATTTTATACTCCAGATACATATGCAAATACTTCTTTTCCTATTGCAGGTAAATCAAGGTTTTTGAGAGAGAATTCTTTTCATCTACGGCATCTATTTCAGTACTTCTCTCTCAAAATACTTCATGTAAAAACCCACTAACTTAATCAGATTTGCTTCTGATTTGTTATTTTAGAGAGTTCTTTTCTGTTTCTTTTATTTTTTTTTTTCATGGAGTTAAAATGTTCTACTACGTACTTAAATCAGATTTTTGCAGAAAATTGTAAGAAGCTAGAGAAGTTTTAAAAACATGCTGGGCATTGCAATTCTTTTTTTAATTATGAAAAGTAGAACATCCATAATGCTGATTTGAAAGTCACAAGCCAAAAGAAATCAAAATGCCATAAGCTAACCACTATAAAGTTTTTAAGTCACCGTGGTCTGGTGCACTGTCTGGAAGTTTAGCTGTGTTTCTGCAGTGTATTAGCATTGGTTACGTCCACAGTTCTGCTGCATATAAAACTTAGGAAGCTAGGCCTGTTAGAATTCTTCAGCTACGGGGAAAGTTTTAGATGGTATGCAAAGCACATTATCACACTTTTATCAGCTGTAAATGAAGCTGAGTGTATGTACAACACCCATCGTGCTGTCAGCTGGAATCACACTGAATTAGTGTTGCAACTTTATCATATTTGTCAAATATGTATTATTTTGAAACTTGTGATTTGTGCTTTTAGTCAATGCTTTTTAGTGTTGAATACAAAGATGTAACAGCAAACAAAAAACATTTTTCCCTTTTTGTGACCTGACGTTTGCCAAAGTGCCCCATGCTGAAATTTCTTTTCAGTATCTTTTTTTCTTCCAAAGCCAGACATGTACCCAGACACAAAAGCCTCTGTGTATAGCAAGCTGTTTTAAATATTGTGACTCGACGATGTGCTGTCCTTTCTCTGCTTGAGCTAAGGATCTCTGCTCAGTGTCTGTGGATTACCAAGTCCCTTCTTTATTGTACCTCTTGTCAGCTATTCCTATTCATTTAACCTTTCATTAGTGTCTGTGCAGCTTCACTGTCTGGAAAGGCAAGGAAAAACCTAAAGGCCTACTGTCACAGTTATTAGATTTCTCGGTTACATCCCAGCAACCATAAAGGAGTAAGAGTCAACACTATTGTCATGCATGCTGCTGTCCTGGGGTGCAGCTCTTCTGTGCATGTCAAGGACATGTGCCACATGTTGATAATGCATCCCAGGGATAAATGCACGACATGGGGGATAAACCAAGGCTGGCACTAATGAGCTTTGTAGGAGTTATTGCAAAGACAAACAGTTGTGAAGGAATTTTGCTTAAAACGCTGAAGAGATGGGCTTGCATTAAGTGTTGCCAAGGCTTGCTTGTGTGGTACTTGTCAATCATGTTAGTTTCATTTAAGTGCCATTTACAAGGGAAAAAATGTTTTCTATGACTAAGAAATGTATTGCCTTTCTTTTTTTAAGCTGTCAGGATAAAGTGTACTTGAAGTAGTCCTCAGTAATACACTTCATGATTATTTTTACTTGTTTTAGATCAAAACCTGCAAATCTTCCAGATTACTTGGAAAAAAATATGCAAATACAAATAACAATATATTTTAAAATATTCTTGTTAGCAAAGCTTCAAATTTGCTCTCAGTGTTGTAAAAGCATTGACATAGTCTTGTCTGAGGCATAAATTTGGCTGAGAACATCTAGGTTCATCCAAGTAGTTTCTTCTGCAGTTGCCACCCAAAGAGTAAAAATTGCTGGTTCCGACACTACTTCATCTTTCTGCTGAGGCACATCTTCCCTTAAGTCCAGTGCAGTAGTCACATACCTTTGCTTCTAAAGTTTCTCTGAAGCCCATTTTACCTACTCTATTAACCAAATCCAGCTGAACTCTGAGCTCTTAGTTTTTACAATAGTAAAAAAATACATGCTTATTCCCGATCTTTCTGTAGTTGACCTTTTAGAATGCATCTTAATTACATTTTTATCAGTAGTGTTATAACAATATGATAGATAACTTCATATGACTTTCATAAGGATATTTTGGTCAAAACAAAGTTAGACCTATAGATTTACTGTTAAACTATGTTTTAATAACTTCGCTTAATTTTATGTGAAGCGTAAGGGTCTAATGTAGGTCCTGTTCTTAGCAAGGTTGAAAGTGAGAGTAAAGCCATTGAAATCAATGGAGTTAAAGTTGTGTGAAATTGTTGAATAAAATCTAATCACCTCCTTTGCACTTTCCATACGACATGCTAAGAGGATTTTAAAGATGATAAATCTAGTGGGCTACAGCAAAATTCTTAGAACTTCCGTGTTTCAGATGCACTGTTTAGATTGACACCTTCAAAAAGCATGAGTGGTTATCTTTTATTAGTAGAAATTCTGGGTTTTTTAGTTTTTCTTCACATTTCTGATACGAAAGAAGTGAAGCATGGGTGCATTTTTTGCTGCAGTTCTGAACATCGAAGCCAAAGTGGCCAGCAAGATAGTAGATGATTGTAGAAACAAGTGCCCCTGAAGAAAATTGTGTTTGAGAGAAAATTCAGCAAAAATAATCTTTTTAATTTTTCTTGTTCAAACACTGGAAACATTTGTAACGCTGATACTGGATTCTGCTTTCCTCAAATTAAAAGAGAAACTGTTATATTTTGTGATTTGAATTAGACAGACATTTAAATGGAACAAAATCTTCAGACATGAGCTGGAACAAATGTAGTAGTGCCTACTTAGTTTAAAACATCCTTTCATTACTAGACTGATATTAGCTTTGATGAATCTAAAACTTACAACATGGTTTCCAAATCAAAGATGAAAGGGCCAGTTAGGAATCAAATAAATTTTCCTGTTGAAATGTAGCATTTGACATTTAGAAGGATGTGCTCAGCATGATGAACCACTTCTTTTTACTGCAGCTAGCCTGGTGATTTTTGCAGTAAAACTACTTTGAAATTGAATTGAGGTATAATAAATTTAAGGTAAATTTATTTGGAAGTCCTCATTAGCGCCATTTCTGAACTAAGAGAAATATTGCCCTGAAAGCGCCTGTTTCCCCTTTGTTGTTTATACATGCCAATTTTCATTGCTAAGTAATTACTTTTGTAGTTGTTTTGATAGATGCTTACTGGTCTAACTCCATTGGCTTTGCTGTGGCAGTGTGCCAGTTTTATTAAAGAAAGGTTTTGTTATTCACCTCACTGTGAAGTACTGGTATATTCCTAGCACTAGTCAAATGGGTATATACCCCATCTGTATGTTTGAACAGTTATTATTATGTACAGTAATTTATAGTCTACAATACAGCTGGGCAGTGCTTTTATACTGATCTGATGCCAATTATGTGTTTCTAAAAGCCTACTGATAATCCTTAACTTTCCAGAATGTGATGCTGTATAGAATCCTAGAAAGCATCATGGAAAATGTTTTGCTATTCTGCTGGAGATGCTAAGAATTAGTAAAAATTAGAAAACATTACTTAAGCAGTAGTGTAAAGCTTTCTTCTGTGCTACACCATGGCCGTATTTCAGTTAGCAGCTGTAATTTGAGTTGGCTTTTGAAGGTACCTTGTTTCTGATGTCCCATACAAAATGCCTGATCAAAATAAATGACACTACTGGCCAGTTGGCGAAGTGATTATATAAGCAATGTGAACAGGCTGAGGAATTTATGTTCTTCAGTACACAAACTGGCATTAAGATTTTCTCCACACTTTGGTGCAAATATTATAAAGCAATGTGTGAAATTGCATATTTTATGTAACTAAAGGCTTCTAAGGGAATGTAAGTCTAAGCTGATATAATTCACGGGGTAAGACAGCAAGAAAGTGAAGTAGGAACAGGAAGCAGTAGCAGATAAGTGGTGTGTGATTTAAAGGTTCCTACTCCTTTGCTTAAACTATGCTTCTTTTTTAACTTTTGACTTCAGAATGTAAGTTACAATCTTCTCTATTTCCTCTTATCCATATGTAACTTCTAGTTCTTTACATAACAATGGTGAATCTCATTTATCAGCTGGTATATTTTGATTATTTATGATATCGAATGTTTATTCCGTAAGCAAGAAGTTCTTCAGTTGCTGAGTGGACATTCAGAGAGGATGCAGATATGCGTCCTTTTCTGTTGCTTTTTTGAATGCTGTTGGCACTATGAGAGCAGCAAGAATGGGAGTGAGCTGCTTGGTTCCTCATGGTTTGGCTTGGGGGTCAAAAAAGTGGCAAGAAGCTCTTCGCCACCTCCTGCTAGTTGATAGTTTCCATGAGTACTCTAGGAGTAGTCCTTTGATTAAAAATAAGAGGAAAAAGCCTCTGTGATGCTGGTGATGGCAGGGAAGGAGGTGGGTGAGGCTGATAAGTATAATGTTGAAGGAGCTTTAACAGGCTTGTATCTCTAGTCACCACAGCAGCAGGTGAAGAGGCTTACCTCTTTCCTACTCCGCACACTGTTCCTGTCTTTCATGTTACTTGTGTGTGGAATTTCATAGCCCTTTTCCTATTAAGTTGTTCACAGGTGTGGGCAGTGTGGTGGCATGAGTTTTGCATATTGTGTGAGTTCTGTGCGGCATTGGGAAGTCACTGGGCTATACAGTGGATTTGTGTGTTAGATAAACCTGGGGAACATGCAGACGGTTACTGTCTTCTCACTGTCAAACACTGAGGGTCAAAAAAATCACTCCTCTCATGCAGTTGTTGCCAGACCCATAAAGAATCTAATCTCAGTAGACTGAACACTTGCAACAGAGAAACTTGCTGAGTGGTGAAGAGAACTGCTCTTGTCCTCACCTTTATAGATTGAAGCCTCAAGGATGTGACGTGATACCAGCTATTCACCATCAGACTTCAGTTTTAAACATAATTGGTTTTCAGGACTGGTTTTGCTCTTGTGGTGATAAGTTTATAACAAAATAACACAAATTTAGCCTCATAGCAAGCAAAACATGCATGTTGCTTTTGTTTTACATATTGCAAGAATAATTTTGATTTAGTGTACTTTTTACAAAATATATCAGTGGTATGTATGGAAAAATGAACTGCAGATGTAGTAGAAGAAAAAAGCTTTCAGAAAGCTTTCCGCTGTGTGGGAGGGTATGTGTGTATGTGTATATACGATATATTATGTTGTATACATACACAATATATATGTGTTTATAAGTGTATTGACATATAAATATAATATATGCATACATACATACACCCACATAAAAAGTACATACACAGTACATACATACATGCATACATATAAATGCATTTATATACATATGGATGGACGGATGGATGGATGGATGGATGGATGGATGGATGGATGGATGGATGGATGGATATATAAAGGTTTTTCTGAACAGGCATTTTTGTTACCAGGAAGGCTTTCTGGGTAGTTCTGGTTCTTGAGTAAACCTAAGACATAGAACAATCATAAAAGATGCCTGTGAACATTAGTACACTGCTAGAATGGAAACCAAATATTGTCTCTCCCTTTAATCTTAGGAGAACATTTTAGGAAATACAATTTTTTGTTTGGAGTTTTGTATTTCTTATTTTATCTTCATTGTTCTTCAGCATTCTTATCTGTTCTGTGTATTATAAAGCCTCTTTCTCAACATTCTCATACAATCCGCTGTGTTTCCTTTGAGAAATACATTAAGTTATGTTATTCTGTGGTTTGAATATGTTTCCATAAGCATTGCTTAAACCAAAGTTAGTATTGTGAACCTGTGTCTTACAAATATATGACAGTAATGATAATGAGACCTGCTAACAACCAAGCCTCTGATATCTCTCTGATTCTGTGAACTAAAGATGAACATGCCAGCTCCTATGGCTATTTTCCCTGGAAAAGCAGCGTAGGATTGGATTTGTATCCAAATTGTATGCAAGAATCCCTGCATTTTTCTCCTAAATTAGGGATCTCCTTCCTTTAAGAAGTCTAACTTCCATTTATGATGACAATATTGCATGAAAGGCACAACACTATGCCTTTTGTCATACATTATAAAAGAAGAATGACCAAAAATGGTCTGGCATTTGATTGGCTTGCAAAAGAGGATCTTCTTTCCTTTATCCTGGGTTCTATTGCCGTTATAATGTACATTGAAGTATATTGTGATTATATTGTCATGGGAATGTTTTCACAATATGCAGGGTTAGTTAGTTGTTGTTGTGTTATAGAAAGCATCTCTGTATTTGCTGTGAAAAAGCTTCAGGACTGTGAAGATTTCAGGAACCTGCGGGTCCTAGTAAGATAGTCTTAGGAAAATACCTGTTGATAACTGAGGCTACTCATAAAATAATGGAAAATACCAGGTTTTGGCAAAATGCGGTGCCAGGGTAGGAAAAAACATAGAAAAAGGTCATGAACTACATAAAGGTTAATGAAAGCTCAGTTGAAATTAAGTCTGGTTACTTAGCAGATATCTTCTTTTACTACCATTCATGTAATTGCAGCATTGCCAGTTGCTGAGATAGGTATGCAGAATTGCTGAGTCTCATGTGGACAGACACAGGTGCTGTTTGACTCGGTTTCAGGCAAGGTAGAAGTTGGTGCATTTGAGGCATTAAATAACTTCACTGGAAGTACTTCGTGTTTTGTTAGAGAGTTTGCACTGTACTCATTGCTGGCCTTCGGTACTTAAAAATCTCTCAGTTAACTAGTGTATTGAAATTTCATCCAAGGATGTCCAGAAAAAGTGTTACAAACTTGAACCATAAACCAAAGCCAGATAACATTCTAGGACCTTTCTTGAATGGAAACGTGGGATATGTGTGGTGGTTCAAGATGGAGTGAACAAACTTCAGGTGCAGTTTATTTAGAATGAGCTGATGGAACAGATCCTCTCTCATCTGAGCAGTCAGTACCTCACAATGACTTCAAAAAAACTTTTGAAGTTCCTGATTTTTGTGAGATACCTAAGACTGTTTCTGCAAGGTCACCTTTAGTAGGAATTTACAGCTTGTCGCCTAATTTGCCCTGTCTTGATCATACATAGTTACTTCACTTTCAGCATTGGCAAAGCTACATGACATGTACTGCAAGCTAATTGATACACTTTGAATCTGTATCCTGATCACCTGATGGCTACTTCTTTGTGTAGTTGTTTTCTGATAGTTCACGGTGTTTTGCCCTTGGCTGTCATGAGCTGAATGTCCAGTTGTAATTACCAGACCTGGAAAATGGTAGGGCCATGGTATTAACACTTTGCTCTGAAGGGATCATGGGAACTTGAATTATGGCATATGTTAAAGAGTTTTTTTAACGTCTTAATGCTAAAGACAACCACTCCATGAATAGTATCTGAGTCACCATGCTAGTTATCCAAAACATCATAGAACTGAGGAAAAAACACTGTCTGGGAAAGAAATCCAGTCATCCTTCTGGTGTAGTGACTTGTAAGAACTGAAAGAGAGGGGTAATTTTATTATACATGATAGTTTCAGAGTTAAAAAAAAACACTGCTGAATACATATCAGTAGAAGTGTGGTATACATAATGTGATCATCTGTAGCATGTAGTCATGTGTTGATTGTGAAGGATGGAAATGTGGGTAATAATGTAATTCTGTGGAATACTGTAGCGTACTCAAAATACAAGTCTGACTTGGATGGGTAAAATTCATAGAATCATAGAATGCCAGGTTGGAAGGGACCTCAAGGATCATCTGGTCCATCCTTTCTTGGCAAAGAACTTGATCTGGTGGATCAGTGCCATGCACATGCAGAGCTCTGTATGATCATTTGTTGTTCTGAGGTGGATTGTAGCCCTGAAGTGCATTGAATTGTATTTGTATTTATACATACTAGTGTTACACTATTACTTATTTACAGAACTTGAAATGCACCAGTGCCTTTTGCATGCAGGATCAATGCCCACCAAGTAGGCAAGGTGAAGTCTTCCCTTCTCATTAGGTGAAGCTAGTTTTCTAAATCTATTGTGGTGTTTGTGAGACTGAGAGAAGTAGGGGTGTAGTTTCTGAGGCAGGCACAGTTGAGAAAAGGCTAACACAGGCTGATATTTTTGAGGTGTATTGGCATGCTGTCAACTGTGTTTCTTTCTTCCCCAAGATTAGGATTTTTTTTTCCTGCTATGTTCATGAACTGATGCTGCATGTGGTCCATGCAGCTACTACTATGCAGGCTGTTAGGCAGTCTGCTTCTGGGGTGATGTTAAAGGTACTGGTTTTAACTAAGGAAGACTTAAATGGTTTAAGAAGTGCCATTATCCTATTACCACAGTTGTAATCCATGAAAAAACACTTAACTCTTTCAGTTTAAGAAGGAATAGGCATCTGGTGCTGTGTGTTCTTCATGGGAAGCACTGTCTTTGAAAATTCTGTTTCTTGCCTCATGCAAACATAGTGTGTGACATCACAGGCACTCTCTTTCCAAGTATTCAGCAAGGGCAATGTTTTTTGTTAAGTATCTGAAGAAGGAAAAAGAGGGTTATTGTCAGGTTTTGACTATATGGGACATGGTATGTGCCGACAGAAGAAATAATTCTGCCAACAGTGCTACATCACCTTTCTAAGTAATGTTAGCAAAGTTGATGGAGGTAGCATTACTGCACTGATTTTGCAAAGACAGTGTATATTTTTCATTTTAATTTTGTCTGCGTGGGAAATTAAAGAATTTATCCTGTTAATTTTTATAAGATGGGTACCAAAGTTGAAGTATCTGATTTGTTTGTGTATCAAGAATATGTAAGCTGTTTTCTAAACATTTGAAAACCCTAAGAAAATACTGCTGTGCTTTATGCAAATACTAGCTTCATGAATTTCAGCCTGGAAAAGCCTGTTAATTATGATCATTTTAACTTAAGGCGTACTTTCCAAGATAGCTATCCCATAATAATGTACTTGGAATTTCATTTACAGAGATAGGTTCAGTCTTTCCTGTTACAGAAAACTGCAGTCATGAGACTTCCTGTTGAAAAATTTACTTTAAAAGTACTTCTCTGTAGGGAAGATGTCTGAGCTGGACACCCTTTGAAACATCTGAGAAAGGTTATTTAAACTCATTGAAGTCTAATTCTTTCTATAGAATGAAACAAGACATCCATAAGGTTAAACCTTATGGACATTCCCATTATATCTCATTTGGTGTCTTGTTGGTTTCTTAAATGAAAACGTTTAGAAACTAGATACCTAATTCAGCTGCTGAGTTTACTTATTCTGAATTTGGGCCTAAAGACCCTTCCAAGGGCTATCGGTTGAAGGCATGTTGATCGAATGTCTTTGACACTAATATTCTTTTTTTTTTTTCTAATGCCAAGATAAATACTACTTGTATAATCCTTGCCTAATTTATTTTAGAATTGATAGAATTTGGTGTTTCATCCCAGATTTAAGATCCCATGCCCAGAGTCATTAAAGAAATCTTCTTTGATTTCTATAAATGTTTTGTCATAATGTAGTCTTTAGGGAAGAATTACACCCTTTCACTAAAAGAAAAGAAACCATTCAAAGGATTGAGTTTCTTTTTCTTAATTTGTAATATAGCCCATTTTGGTGCTGCAGGGCAATATTTTTTTCTTTCCAGCTTATGAAGGGTGTTTCAGCTGAATATGCTCATACCTTTAAAAACCATTTGGTGTGAGAACTTTTTAAGTTAGAGGGTGTTGTTTTTTTTTTCTATAATACAGTATACCTTGCCTTTGAGCTTTCAATTTAAATCTTCTGTCATATACTGCCAAAAAGTTTGTTCAGAGTTCCGTCTGTGTTGAAACATGTATGCCTGTCCCAGTGTCATAACTAATTATATACCTTGTACGCTTACTTCTAGTAATTGGGAAGTAGACCTACCGCAGGATAAGTTTTAGTATTAGATTGTATCTTGGGGACATGTTACAGAAATCAAGTTTCCACCAAGCAGCAACTTGAATTTGTAAACAGATATTACTATTTTAAGTGCATCATCTCGTGATTGTTTCTTGACATCTGTGTGCGTTTCTTTTAAACTTGGGAAGAGGGTATTTCTGAACTGTACCTCTGCATGCATAGTAATTATAACCTACTTCTGTTCAACCACAGTGTTCTGAAGTGTCTGTTGTCTCCACTTGAAATAAACGCCTCTTGTTGCCATACTGTCTTTCAGCAAATTTTGTTTGGTGGTTCAAAACTTCGCAAAAGTGTGTCTGTGCACAGTCCCTGGCTAAGTTCTGCTTGGCTGCAATGCTGTTTTCAGTTCCTGACTTTAACAAAAGAAAAAAAAAAGAGAGAAAGACTGACATTTTTATCAGGAAAAAGTGTGTAAGACTTACAGGGAAAAGCAACATTCCTTTCATCTTTTTCTTTGCAGCATCCTTTGCTTGTGTTCTGTGAGTGTGTATATATACATATATGTGTGTTTGTGTGTCTGTAAATTTTCCTAGCTACATGCAGAAAGAGAGAATGCACCTTGTGGTTGTGTGTAAAGCTTTACTTGGTGTGCTTACAGCTAGGCTTGCAAACAATGACTTATATGCACCAGCTTGTATAAAATATGCGCTCCTTGTCCATGCCTGCTGAATGAACACTTTGCCAGTCTTAAGTCTCAGAGCTTCACGTCTTGTCGCAATTAAAGTCTTAGGACTGAGTGTTTAATGCTAGTGATAGATTACAGTATTGTCAGGATGTGTTCTGATTTTGGTCTTTGTTGAATTACGAGACCCCATTTTTATGGGAGTTGCATGGCTACTTGGTGTTGTGCATTAAAAACTGCTACTTTATAAGTATGTGTCATTGTTTTACTAGAAATACAATAGTAGTGCTTGGATTTCTTCTAAAGGCATATTCTATTTTTTTAGATAAAATAGAAAAATAATGGATATATATATATGATAATGATGGTAGTTTTACTGGGAAACATAATTTTTTATTTGTTTGATAAGGAATAAGTGCTTATCTTTCATTTTGTGAAACCAGGTATTTTTTTTTTCCAGTTAAGGGCAAGTTAAGTTTCTGTGTTATATGTTAGTTTCTGTGTTCAGAAAGCAGCCTGGTTTTGTCAAATGAGTTCGTTACTTTGTGGAATCTTCAAAATTAATGTTTTTTAAATCACTTACTTTGAAAGTTTTTGACAAAAAATATTTTTTTTTAAGCAGTTCCAGTGTCTTGTCAGGCCATTTTATCTCCCACTGTCCTCTCCACACTAGGCATTTCTTAGATGGTTCAGGGGAGGAGAAGACTGGGTCAGTCTGACCAGGGAAAGTATAAAGCTGTCCCACACTCCAGTTTTATATGGTTTCAGAACTGAGTTAATATTGCTTGCTAAGAAAGATGAGTGTACTGTGTGTAAGATCTTGAAGTGATTTTTAAACTTCAGTTTTCTTTTTCAAAGATACGCAAAAATCTAGCATCCTAATTTCTTCAGAAAAATAAAGGATTATTTACCAATACATAAGAGCACACTTTATACACAGGGTTTTTTTTAAATACTTATCTTGTTTGAACTTAAGCTATTTTATTCTCTTTCTTTCTTTCTCTTCTGTTTTTACAACTCTCCACTCATGCATGGATTTTGAGGTAAGCATATGTAAACAATGCAGAAATGGATTCAGCTATGAGAAATGGGATTGACTTCTGAGTTGTGGCCATATTCTGTGTCTTAGTTCTGGAGTTGTGAGCTTAGAATAACCAAAGGAGGTTTTGCAGCACTAAGCCTTATCAATATGGTACAAACAAAAATACAGATGTGTCTTACCAGTAGTTATTCAGTCTGCTGCTGGTTTCTTTCTGTCATCTGTTGTCTCAGTTTTAAGCTTCCAAACAACTTTTGATACACAGAGAAAACTTCTGTGTGTCAGCATCCTTTTTGAAGGTAGCTTGTGGTGTTTTACATTTTACTCCCCTCATTGATTCAGTTTTTAAAGCAAGTTTATTATAGTTTTTTGAATGTTTTACGACACATACAAGAAAGTAGCAAGACACTGAAACATCCTGTTTGATGACATATTACTCATCATTGTGTATTTATTGTGTATAAATACCAGAGCATGTAATACCAGTATCTAATGTACATGAAAAAAACTAGATGGAAAAACTCAGACCTGTGTGTATGGCAGTGCTCTTTTCTTTTGCTAGTATGCAACATATTATTGAGTTATGTCTCTTGGGAAGACAGAGAGCATTTTTAAGCTCCACAAAGTTGAATGACTTTTGTTGTGCAAAAATCCCTAAAAACAAAATCCCATCGAACCAGACCCCCAGCATCTGGTTTTCATCTGCTCTGATTGTATCAAGAGGAAACAATCCCATGTAGATGAAGAGTTGTATTCACCATAAGTTAGGCCCCTAGTGTATTTGCATGGGTTGAAAGCACCACTATCCAGAACTGGGAGGAACATTTGTCTGACACAGTTACTGAATGTAACTCTTTTTGGTTTTCTAGTGTCAGATTTGTATTTCCCTCATTTTTCAAGAGCTCTGTTGAAGCTAAAAGGATGGTTTTTATCCAGAATCATACACAAGGAGGTTATGCTTTTGTAAAAGAAAAGTGCTGTATGTTATTTCATGCATATCAGTACCATCAATACCATATCTTCACTCTCTCAAGGGGAGAGTGTGGGTCTGATCCTGTCCATTAATATTTGTTCCCCTTTCCCATTCCCACAAATGCCTGCCAGACCTGTGATACAGTAACAAAAATTCAGTTGTGAACAGACTCAGAAACATGATTGCTGCTGTCTGGACTGAAAAGGAAGGATTCCAGAAACATGATAGATGGTAAGATGAAGCCCTTCCCCAGTGCAAAATGAAGTCCGTGCCTAATTTGGAGATAACAAAACATCTGGTTCCGTGAGTGATCAGACTTACTCTGAAGATCTACAGAGGACTATGATATGTCTTGTTCATAGTTAGTATTTTGGAGTGCTTGAACTCCAGCTGTGTCCCCTCTGATAAATGATGAGCTGTGAGAGAGACTTCAGGTGTCTGTAAGCACGAGGCAGCAGGACCAAACCAAATTAGTGACGCGGAACATCTAATAGATTTATTTTAAATAAAAAAGTGCTTCCCTGAAGCCTAGATATTTATATCAGTGGGAAATGAACCATAGCAAATTCAACAGGTGCGAGCAGGAGCAAGTGTCATCACTGGTTTGAGTACAAGAATAGAGTTTGAATCAGAGTAAATGACAAATAAAGCAGTCCAACAGTCCTTAATGTCACCCCTAAATCAATGTAAAATAGTGTAAAATACATTCTTTTGGCAGATTTTGTGTCAGTGCATTAATATGAATACAGATTTGTCTCCCTGACTTCAGTACAGATTTATATCTGTCCTTAGAACCTTACCAAGCCATGCCCTGTATGAGGTACCTTCTTACAACTTGCATATGCTTCTTGTGCTTTACAGTCCTCTGTTTTCAGTACTGCCTGATCTGGACGTGTTGACTTTTTCTCAGAAGGTGTCAACCAGATGAATATTACTGGGTGAATTGAATCCCATGTGGAAAAAGTAGGACTTTTAGCACGCAGATTTGTAAGATGTAATCAGCTTCCCAGTTGGTCTAATTGACGTAACTGTAAGAATACTGACTTCTACCACTAAGGCTGTGGTTTCTTTGCGTGAAAATGTTTTATTCACCAGATGGAGTCTTAGTTTAGGAGCATTTGTTCTCTTGAGCCCCTCTGCAAGCTCAAGCGCTTATTTGAACACTTAGTTAACATAGGTGGTTTATTTGAAGCATAGTTTCTCTTACTCCACTGTCCACTGTTTAGTTAGACTTTGAGTCAATCAGTCTTTAGGATTGTTTTGAATAGTAAATGTATGCGTGCCAAAACTGGACAGAGGAAAAAAAAGTAGCTTGTCCACAGAATGTTTGCACAAAGCAACTGAAATTCTTCCCAGCATTCTATACATTATCTGAAAACTACCTTCAGTTGGGTGAAAATGCTTCCAGAATGACTTTTGAATAATAAACCTTAGTTTGTGAAGAAGATGGCAGGTCCTTGATGTTACCAAAACATGCTCAAGTGTAACTTTACGTTAACAGTCTGGGACTGGGTCTTAAAGTTACTCAGAAACATTTGTTCATATTAATCCTACTTCACTAAGTGAAAGACTTTTCCATTGCTTGTTACAGGTACAAATGAGTGCCAGTAATGACTGTCCTGGATAGTGAGAAATGCTTCGTCAAAACAATGCAACCTAGATAGATGGGTTCTGTGAATTGTTTATAAAGGACTAAATAGCCCAACTGCAAAATGATACCTCGCACTTCGCTTGTCCTATGTTCAGTCCATGAGATGTTTATTACATTTGTTGATTTGAGGAGTTAACATTGGCTAAGGGTCAAACTCCCCACCCAGCTGTTCACTTACTCCTTCACTCCTGGCTCCTCTACTCACCGCAAGCAGTGCAGGGGGATGCAGAATGGGCGGTTTGTGGTCAGTCCATAACAGCTCCTCTTTGCTGTTCTGCTTCCTCCTTACGTTTTTTCCCTGCTCCAGTGTGGGTCTTTTCATCGGCTGCAGACCTTTAGGAAAAATCTGCTCCAGTCTGGGCTCTCCATGGGCCACAGTTCCTTCAAGGAATATCCATCTGCTCTGGTATGGTGTCCTTCACAGGCTGCAGTGTGGACATCTGTTCCAGCATGGTCCTCTCCGTGGGCTGCTGGGGAATCTTGGACATGGAGCACCTCCACCTCTTTCTCTGACCTTGGTGTTCGCACTGTTTTTTCTTAGTCTTTTTCACCTCCCCCTCTTTCTATTAAGAGTGTTTTGCCCTTTTTAAAATATGTTTTCCCTGAGGCACCACCATCTCGGCTGAGGAGCTCAGCTGTGTCTTGTAGTGGGTCCACTGGAGACAGCTATGTCCAGCACCGGGAAGCCCTTGGCCTCTTCTCACAGTGGCTGTCACTGCATCCTGCCCGTTGCCAACACCTTGACACCTGCATCAGCACAGCTGAATAAGACAATGTGACAATACTTCACTTCAAATTAAGATTTGTTAATTTTTTAATTTTGCATTATGCTTACTTTTAAGAGTGAGAGTTCATGCACTGTTACTGTTTGGTGGTGGTGTATATGAGTTGTTTGGGGCTGTTTTGCATAACTTTTGAGTCATTCCTTAATTTACATGATTTATAAATTGGTTGCCCACACCAATTAACAGAGAGGGAATCTATTTTGTTCCATAGAAAAAGTGTATTTTTTTCTGTAACCATTTCAATACTAGGATACACATGCAGCCAGGCATGTGTGTAAGCAACAAGGTTTGTGGAGGCATGGTTTGCAACCATACAACTGCTCACTTAGGACTTGGTTCAGTCAGTCATTGGAGTGGACACTCTCAAGTGTAAGCATAGTCCCATTCCTACCACGCATAACAATTCACTGATTATAAGCAGCAGAATTATTTGGTGTAACTAAGAGTATTTTAACTGCTGTACTGAATGTATGTCCTAAATGAAGAAAAATTCCATGCTTAGCATCCAGTACTCCTGATTATACAAAAAATGATGTGGTTCATTCCTATCTTATAGAATAAAGGAGTCTGACCCATTAGTGCTGCATGGTATCTAGGGCCTTAAGGTCTTGTTACCATGATTATAATTTAACGTTAAACATACTCGGCTAAAAAAGTCATGACAGATGTATTTTTTGTTCTTGTTGAGTTAGGTATTTCTTCTCAGATAGTCATTAACTGTTAGAAGTCTGTGTTCTTTTACATTACTTGGCTTGCTGTTTGGCAGTGTTACGTTTTGCTGTGTTTGCTTGGAAGGCAAAGAGTTTCCTATGAAAGGCGAATTTTTGGCTGTCTGCAGTCCTTTCCCAATGAGGTCCCCTTGCGTGGAAGATTATGTGGAGAGATCAGCAGTGATGCAACTTTGTCTTCTTGCCATACATCTCTCCAGATGATTAGTTCTCTGGTTGTCTGGCTAATACTGTTAAACAATGTCTAAATATGGAAAGAGGGAACCCTGCTGAAGGTTTACTTATTTGCTGCTTATCGAGGCTAGTCCACGAAGACTTTAATTGTTGTTGACTGGTAATGTTTCTTTGTCCCAAATTTGCTGATATCTCACTCAAAAAGAGGCAATTACAAAATTTTTGGAACCTCTTCATGTCAGCCATCTTGGGAAGTGCCACCAGGTGATCTTCTCTCTCCAGTTAATTAAAATGTCGAGTTTTGAAGCCTGCTTCGGTTTTAACCAAACAAGCACGGTGAATTGTTGCAGTCAGGCACTTTATAAGTGCAATTATCTCTAATTAACTGAATTCAGTTTCCTATAGGTTTGTAATAAAATTTCTGGTATGTGTTTTTTGGAGGAGGGGGTTGACACTTGCTTTTCTCTTCCAGATTCAGATTATCTGAGAGATTGTGAACCCACATAAATGAGACAGTAAGGGAACTGGCAACATGCACTGTTTTTGTAAATTAATAATTGAGGCACAATTACAAAATTATTGACTTGGAATACTTAAATATTTATTTTAAAACCTTTTTAGCAAACAAATAGATGAACTATTTCTTAAAAGACCACATGAATCTGTTTTATAACTGTATTTTGGAGTTCTCCTGTAGCGTTTTTAACATGAGATTTTTTTTTTTGAGATTTTCTTTCTCTCTTTTTATTATGGAATGTATGGAGGAATTCCTCTGACATGTTAAATTTCACTGCAGTTTAGCAGAAATTGGCCCCAGCTGTAAGTTTTCTTTATCCAGCCCCAGAGTGCCTGAACATAGAGTACTTCTTCCAAAGGCAGAGGTTGTGTGTGTTCCTGTCTGAAGTCTTGGGCTGAGCCAGTCTTGACTGTACAGAATGAATTCAAGACAGGTTTTTTTTTTTAATATTTTGCCTATGGATTTACTCGTGTGTCTGTAAAATTATGGCAGAACACTTGTTTACTGCCATGTTGTCCTGGTCTCCTGATGGCAGAGCCTCATGAACTCAGGCAGACCATTTTACAGGCTATGTTACCTTCATAAGTGCCTCATACAGGTGCACGTTTCTCTTTGCAGATTTTGTGTATATGCATGATGATTACAGGTTTTTAGATTGGGATCATAAAGCCCAAAGAATAATACTGCCCTTTAGATATATATTCTTAACTGTTGAGCAGCTGCATCATCTCTCTTTTCTTTTTTTTTTTTTTTTCACGGGTAGAAAAGGAACCCTAACCATAACTCAGATTATTTCCGTAAATTTTCTTTTCCTTAGAAATACAGCTACATGCTGTTGATAATTGTAAATAGGTGTTATTTGTTACTTTTTAGAAGCAATGTTGAACAAGTAAATAAAGTGGGTGCCTGTCTGTGTTGGGGGGGGCAAGCTAAGCCCTATTTTTTAAAATATTATGTATCTTCAGGCTTGCCTTTTTCAGCAGTGTGATAAATGCATTGCTTTATAGTATAGTGAAGGCAACAGGCCAAGTTATTTCTGCGAGAAGGGACTGGGAATGTAGAAGCAGAATGCCTTAAAAAACAAAACAAAACACCAAAACCCCCGTCTATTGACACACAAGCTTCAGGAAACAAGCATCATGAAACCCCTCTTCCTCCCCCCCTTTCCCTAGAAGTTCATATTTCAGTTTGCTCCCAAAAGCTTACAAGTCTGTGCCAGACAGAAACGCACAGAGGCTGCAGCAGTCCCACAGAGGCCACTCAGAGGAGGGACAGGAATGGA
>Ga0181612_135591_pt1:25000-26576 | contig 26576 bp, 9 predicted proteins | sample HoacroProtozoa21_FD_119630 | JGI IMG/M metagenome (GOLD analysis project Ga0181612, IMG submission 119630) | Hoatzin crop microbial communities from Cojedes, Venezuel. Combined Assembly of Gp0051906, Gp0051904, Gp0051908
AAATTTGAGTAGTCCTCTGCAGTCAGTTAACCGGGAGAAATTGCATTGAAGCCTGCCTTCATACCACAGTACACAGGATTTGTACTATGAGGCTGGAGCTTCGGAGTGCTTTTGTACTGGCAACAGATTACCATCAGCAGAATTGAACCCCAGTCTTGGATTTCATTCCCACGTCAAGCAGCAGTTTTATTAAGACAACAGAAAGCAGCAAGCAGCTTAATGGCATCAAGCAGATACTGTAATTGTGTTGTACAGATGGCTCACATGTAACATCTAAATAAATACTGAGTTCAGAATGGTAGTGATAAAGCCAACTAAGATGGTTTTCCCAGTTGTGAAATGTTTGTGTAAAGAATGACCTTTTTTGTTTTTGTTCAAGTCTGACAGCTGAAGATGCTTTTAAAACCTTCTAGTCACTTAGAGTGGAGCTATACAACTCTGGTTTGGTAGCTTTAAAAGGCAGATCATATCCATCACTGAAATAGCAAGTCTCCGTGTTATGAGGGAAGATTGGGGATAGGAGATGAGAGCTGCTCAGTCCAGTTTACATTTGTCACTAGTGACTAGCTTTTAAAAAATGTATTAGCTGTGCATGGTGGTAAGTAAGTTCCAGCTGCAGGGGATTACGGCTCTGAGTGGGTCGGAGAGCTTGGAATGCATTCAGCTCCATCAGGGGATTTGTGTCCCTCGTCATTAGCCTTAGCATTACTAAAGCACTAAAGATTAAGAACAGACCAGTGTCACCTGCTCAGAACTTCAGAAAACTCTCCAAAACCATTATAAACAAAGCAAAATAAATATCCCAAATCACTAAAAAGGGTTCTCACCCTATAGGGAGGGGAGTTTAGGGCATGACATTGTTTAGAAGAATCTCTCATATAAATCTTCTAATACCAAGTGAAAGATTATGCATGTGACATAGGGAATAAAGGAAAATATCTAGATTTTAGTAAAACACAAGGTATCTGTGGATGAATTATTCTCCCTACTTATTTAATGTGTCATAATACTAATTTACACCACAAACACCTCCACAAATACCTTCCTGTTAATGAACATTTTTGTGGGGAGTTTCAAAATCATGATGTGCTGCAATTTTAAGGAAATATTTCCAAGGGCTTTAGCCTCACAGGTTAGGAGTGAAGAGTTTTACTGTGTTTTTTTCAGGATACTTTTTTTTCCTCAAGAATAAGGCAAGTGAGCACCACAGAGCTTTACTTTTTTCAAGGATTTTGAAATTCAGCTTACATGCCAGCAAGCAGTTTAGTGGCAGGAAGTCTTTCCTAGTAGTGCAGTCATGAACTGGTAAACTAGAAGCATCTGTAAAAATTTAGAGGGAGTATCAGCTTTCTCAAAGCTCTAGCCCAAGACTAATGAGGTGCAAATGATAGCGCTGCATAACCCTTCTCCACCCCAATTGTGGAATGAGATATTGCGACAGAAAGAAGTAAAGAAATGAGACAAAGATTTCAAAACTTACAGTGCCCTGAAACAAATACCGGGTTTTCAGAAGACTTTAAAATGGTTGAGGTGGGCCAACCTGCATATTTTGCTAGCAAGAAATTCATACCTCCTT
>Ga0181612_122177_pt1 | contig 26570 bp, 18 predicted proteins | sample HoacroProtozoa21_FD_119630 | JGI IMG/M metagenome (GOLD analysis project Ga0181612, IMG submission 119630) | Hoatzin crop microbial communities from Cojedes, Venezuel. Combined Assembly of Gp0051906, Gp0051904, Gp0051908
CACCACTCTCTGTGCTCGGCCATTCAGCCAGTTCTTTATCCAGCGAAGAGTACACCCATCCAAACCATGGGCAGCTAGATTCTCCAGGATGATGCTGTGGGGAACAGTGTCAACAGTGTCTTAAAGGGAGGCACTTTAATTCTCTGCTGTCCTCATTTCCTAAATCTTATAAAATCAGTTACCCACTTTGAGGAAACAGATTTTTTTTTCTTACATTCCCAGCCTCACTCCTGTTGCAGTTCAGCTTTGCATCTATTATGCACAAAATGTGTTCGTAAGTAATATAATTTTTCCTCTTCTCCGGATTCACAGGAAGACTAACCAGACTGTCCAGTTGACCCAGGAGTTCCTTGAGTACCATGTGAACGGAGACGTGATGAAAGGACCCATTTCAGATAACTACCTATTTGCCCCAAATGCTTCAGCTGTTCCAGTATCAAAAGTGGTGGGATTGGAAGTGGTTTCTGGAAACTTGATGACAGAGATACGGCAGTATTTCTACAGGTACACCACCATGACAGCTTCACTTCACTGGAATGCTGAATTCTCTGAAGATACGTATGAGATGATTAACTCTGTATGCTTACTATTAAACAGTGAGCTCTGTCTACTGTTTAGGATTTAGACAAAAGAACTAGCATGCATCTGCTAAATGTAGTGCTGAGGAGGCACCTCCTTTAAATTGCGTGTATTGCTGCAGGGAGGGAGGTGAAGATTCCTCAGAGTTTTCTTCTGTGGTTCATTTTATAGTGCAGTTTCTGTTGGGATCCCTGTTCCATACAATTCAATGAAAATTGCAGCTAACATCTTCTTACATGAGTGGAATTTGGACATAATGGTTCTTTATTATAACTGTATCTTCATTACAAGTGAATTAGAGAAAGGAAAAATGAATCCCACACAAGGACACACTGCCCCGTGGTGAACTAGCTACTTCTCTGTGTTAAAATTATACTAGTCTGTAACCCCTTCACCCTCTTTTAAATCTGATTGTTTGATTGAGGCCTTTTGCTTTACACGGCATTGTATAAAGATTGTAGTTGAGAAGGACTTTTGGAAAACAGTGGAGTTCCTGCCTCAAAATTAATGCTGCCCAGATTGAAAAAATACATGTATTCTGCAGAATGTAAACATGTTTCTTAGGGAATCATAATTATTTAAAAATTTTTTGTTAATTTTGAGAAAAACAGAGCCTCTCTAATCAAATGAAGAGTCCTCTTTACCTTGCAACACTAAAGAAAATTGTAGGATATCATTTACTCCAGTTGAATATCTGTCCTTTGAAAATTACTTTAAAAATAAAAATAATTGTACATGTACATGAAATACATAGAAAACAGGCAAGAAAGTTGTCTATGTGTAGGATGACATCATGAATGATTTGCAAGTCTTGACATAACTGATCAAGTGCTCCACTTTATAAACTCTGCATATCTTTCCTCTCGTTTTTATAGTAATGTTACTGCTGAGGATTACATATATGCAGTATATACCAGGATGTATACAGTACCGGAAGGCTACGATGGGAAGTTGCTTTGCCATAGGATAGAGCAAGAATACAGTGTTGGGCCTTTGGAATTAAATCGTGAAGCGGTTCTAAGAACAAGCACAAATTTGAACACTGGGCAGCTACTCTACACTGATAGCAATGGATATCAGATTCAGAAAAGACCATTCAAGGCATATGTGAATAACACAGTCGCTCGGGTAGGCACAAAGGTGTAATCCAAAATCAGTTATGTCTTATTCTCCATTACTGTTACCTAAGTTAATATTATCACTGCATGATTTACTGTGTGTTTTCAGAACTATTATCCTATGGTCCAGACTGCCTACATTGAAGATGATACCACAAGGCTGATGCTGTTTGCAGAAAGAGCTCATGGTGTCTCAAGTCAAGGAAATGGACAAGTGGAGGTAACGTATAAAAATTTCTTTTTTCTAGGAGACCATAATTTCATGGCTGCTGATAATATAAATAAAGCATGCTGGCTGATTACTGTTGTGACATTTACCTTCCCAACATAGGTGATGCTTCATAGGAGACTGTGGAACAACCTTCAGTGGGACCTGAATTACAATCTCACTTTGAATGACTCTTCAGTGGCTCGCCCTGTGATTTGGCTTATTTTAGGAACGAAGGCTGTCACCAATATTTTATATCGGACAAGTGGACTGGCATTAGAACACAGGCCAGTAGTAATGTTTGGATCATTATCAGGTAACTCATTCCATCTCCTGTGCTATCTTTAGCATCTGAATGGCTTATTTATTTTGCTCTAATTTATGCTATTAAGTTTGTAAATGGAGACTTCAAGCCTCCTGAATGGCAAAGTTAGTATACAGTGAGTTAGGAGGCAGATTTAAAGCCTGCTAATTACTTTGCATTAATTTCAAACATGGATGTTGTCCAAGTGTATGAAATGTTTCTCTTGTTATGTAATTATCTCTACTTTCAGAAGAGAATAAATTTTAAAGCATCTAATGAGAACAAAATGTCCACACAGGGAATTAGTGCAAAGTAGCTAGTGCACTGTATATCAGCTTCCTGGAAGCTGAGTCCTTAATGACCATTTCTGAGTCATTCTTTCAAAAATATTTATGTGACTTATTAAGTAAAACTGAAGCCTTTTCGTGGAATAGCAACTTCAAACTGCAGTGAAATTTGCTTTATGGAAAGCTCTAATATACTTCTCCAGCAGTTACACTCATATTGCTTTCTGCTTTGTATCTCAGAAGGCCTTGGAGGAGAAAGCATAGCATCTGCTTTGCATCTGCCTTGGCAGAAAAAGCAAAAATCTCTTTAGCCTTCCACAGTACCCTGGCCAGGCTTGTGTGTGTGATGGATGTTTGATGTTTGCTTTGTTTCACTTTGCATGGAGGAGATAAACCAAAGCTACCCGGACAGCTTCAGCAGAATTCAGCCCATGGTTTGCCTGTAACTGTCCCACCTAATCTTCATCTCCAGACTCTGAGCATTCCAGGGTGGAGATACAGCTCTAATCATGCAGAGCAGGTTCACAGCGTCCGCATGGGTAAGTGCTTTCAGAAGGGTGACTGGATGTTACACTTAATGAAGCTGTCTTTCTCTTCTTTCTGTCTTCTATGGCTAGTACTTTTATTTAATTCAAAGTGTCAAATTCCTCTATCAAGAAAGTTAATTATACTGTATGATTGCTCTAGTCAAAGAGTAAAATTTTTCTCCTGCATGAGTTCATCATGCCTGTTAGTTTCATTCCTGTCAACAGTGGGAGCTGTGTATTTCTGGCTGTTAGTCCTCTTGCTAATTTTAAAAGATGGGAATTAAATTCAAGTTATTAGAGTGTAAAGCTAAAAAAAAAAAAAAAGAAAGTTGAAAATTTGGCCTTGTTTTTGAAGTGAGAAAATGTTTGCATTTTGTTTCCTCTTAAAGGTAAACAGAAACAAGGTGATCCAAACTTCAGTCGTGTCCTGCTAAGAATTAGGCACTTGTATGAAGTTGGAGAGGATCCTGTGCTGTCTCAACCTGTGATAGTAAATCTGAAGGTAAATTTAATCCTTCGAGACAGAATACCAGAGACAGAGGTAGTTTTTTTCCAGAGAGAACTGGTTCTGGAATAAAACATGCCGTGTGCTACAGACATCACAAAAGATGGATACAAAAATACTAGTATGGATGCAAAAATACTAGTATAACTGTAACCTCACAGGGAAGCAGGTCTTATTTCTATTGCTTTGCAACACAGAGGTTGTTAGTTCAGATGAGGTTGTCATAGGCACAGCATGAATATGCATAAATATCCGTAGGACTGATTTTCTGGAGCTCTTGGTTATATAACACTTCCTGCAGTGCCTTAACCAGTGTAGAGAGTGGGAATCTGGTTTGCTGTTTCTTTAGGTATTGCAAGTTGTAACAATAGTTAATGAAATGTGGACAGGATTAAAGGAAACAAACATTTTTTTTTTTTCCTCTATAGTTTATTTCTGCAAGTTGTTGAAACTTTGGTCACTTCCATCATGTACTGTGTATTTTCAGTTTCTTTTTTATTTGATCTTTCATGTAGAAGTAGATTATTTCATAATGCATGGCAGGGTTTTTTTATTTTAAAATATGAAATTTTGATTGTGATGACAGAAACATGGGGCACGAGGTCTAGGATTCTCTGTTTTGTTTTTTAAAGTGCGGTGTGAGTTTCAGCTCTTGAATGAAGAGATTAGAAGGCTGTGAACTTTGCTGCAACACAGAAGAAGCTCTCGGCACCTCACTTCTTAGTTTGAAGCCTGGTGAATCTGTAGTTGCCATTACGTTGCATGACCTAGCAGATTTTTAAAGTCTTTACTGCTCTGCTTAGCAGATCAGTACTAGAGAAGAAAGTTCTACTCTGCTCTGTGTACTAGACTGGTGAGTGTGATGCTGTTTTCAGTAAGCTGTGGTTTGATTCCTTGTGTTTTCTTTACTCACAGTCTTTGCTGCAGGGATTAGGATCAGTGAAGCTAGTAGAAGAGCGATCACTCACAGGCACCTGGGATGTAAACACTTTGAAACGGTGGAAATGGAAGACTGCACAATATCCAAGCAAAGGTAGGTGGAATAAGGTGGTTGGTGTCTATATTGTTGTTGACTGTTGAATCCCGATGAATGGTCTACTAAAAAGATAAAAATATTTGCAAGATTGTAATGTGTTGTTCTTCTGTGCGACAGACCTAGTATCTGGCAGAGCCTGCAAGCAGTAACATTTAGCAAAGATTCCCTGCAAATATTAGACTGCTGTATTTCTCTGATGGCTTGTTTTGCCTAGAAGTGTTAGAAAGCTTGAAAACTTTCTGGACATGTCTTTGTGCAGATAGAAATGAAACTTTATGAATTCACACTTGTGACAGATTAATTTTGTTAGATGCTCATGAGTTGTGTAAGCTTAAGCCTGTGCTGCAGAAAAACAGACAGCTGCAGTTAAAAATCCCCACTGTAATCAGCTTAAAAGACTGTGTGGATATGTTTCCAGTTACGGCTGACACTCAAGTCAAATGCTGTGGGTGACCTCATTTCATTTCTCATTCCAGTTAGTTGCTTGGACATTGTCCTTACTGTCACTTACATCCGTGTATGTGCTTTGTAAAAAGCTTGCAGAGGTTTTCGGCTACGCTAGGTGGGAGTTTAGAGCTCTGCTTGACCTGCATCTAGGAACTTGCTTGCTGTTTACTCATGGTGAAGAAAAGGTGCATGACTGGGGAGTCGTTCATGTTTTCTGTGTGAGTCAGTGTGTAAAAAGTAGATGGATTGTTGTATATTTTAATATTATGAATGAGTGTATCTTAGGCTCCATACTACTTAGAAATTGCTCAAACACCAGCTTTCAAGGAAGGAATGAGTTAAAACTGTTGAGATAGAATAACATGTACATTTGAGTAAAGCCTCTTGAATAAATTACCAACATTTTTTGTGTTTTACAGCATTCACCAACAGTACAGAGACCTCAGAGAACTGTATAGTAACTGTTTACCCAAAGGAAATAAGGAGTTTCTTTGTATACTTTCAAAGTCAATAAAGTTTGACATTGTATTTCAGAAGTGAATATGTAATAGCTTCTAATTTTTGTTTCAAGACATGAGTGATGATCTTGAAAAACATTCTACTGCTGTTAATGAAAGGAATAGTCATTTTGGAATAAATTTAGTTAAACTGTTGGCCTGAGTTGTGGGTATTTTTGTTGGTTAATTATTTACAACTTTTTTTTTTCCTGAAACATGTTCAATTCAAAAATACAGAAATGACCTTGGTGTTGCAGTGCAAGTGTATTGAACATTTTCATGCTTGCTGTGAGTAGTTTTGAAGTGATTGCTTCTGTGATGCTTCAGTGTGGAGCACTGGCAAACTCATATTAGTCCTACAGTCTTGAATTGACTTTCTAATTAGTGGTGATCTCAAGAGTCTCTTAGGGTTTTTATTATTAGAAGAGGTGACTTCCAAATCACAGAATAGCAATTTGCCATAGGACGTTCCGTTTCTACATGCAAGGAGGTATGCCTGTCGTGTTTCAGCTACGGTTTCTTTTGGGCAACAACTGCAAAGTTTCTTGTTTGATGTAAACTGAAATTGAATATACTGTTTGAATTCCTTTTCACTAATCTCATTTAAATTGTGTTTCTTAAGCTTTAGATTTTATTTGCTTCACAGTATCCCAGTCCTGGATGTTCAGTCTTTTGTTCTGGGTAAGCTGGAGCCAGTCTCTCAACAGAAGGTGTGTTGTCACATGGCCAGTAACTAACTCATCACATAACCTGAAGCAGGAACATCGTTCCTATGACACTGTGAACTCTGATACTTCTCGGGCTCAAAGAACATCCACAGTGGTAGCAAGAAACGTTTCATTAGCGTCGAGCTGAAGTTAATTGTGGAGGACTGTGCTTAGGGTTAAACTGGCAGTAAGTGAAAATTCTAAGTAGACCTGATTGAGCAGCAGCAGAAGGAAACTTGGCCAGTCGTTAGCTTTCCTAATAGCTGGTATACATTTATGTTCAAAAGAAGAGTTTAATTCTTCTATTTGTCATCTTAGCGCTCATCAAGGCAGAGCTGTAGACTCTGATTCTGTCCATGTGCCATTGGGCATCTCTACTTATTTTACTTATTCACCGTGAAAATGCATGTAGCTGAGAGGAGAATCAAGTCAGTCGCTTCACAGCAGTGGTAATGATGAATTATGCTTGGTGCCACACTATACAAAACTGTGTTTTTGACGAGTGAAATGTAAAACTGAAGGAGGAAATACATAGATTTAAAAGAGGAAAATAGGTTACTTTTCAGTCAATTAATAATTCCAGATTTAGAACCATGTAAAAATGACATCTTACTGTGGTAATTTACTTTGGCTGTTTGGTAATAATTTGCTCCATGTGGAGACAGTGTTCAAGAACAAAGGAAACAGAGTGAAAAGGGCTCTCCCAGAATAGCTATTGTGAAGTAGTTATACTGTGGAAGAGCTGCACTGGTGGTCAGTTTTTCCATGTAGACAGCCTGTGTGTACTAACTGGTTGCATATCATTAAAATCACTGCAGAAACCGCCACATTCAGTTACTGGATGAAGAAAGGTTGGTGCGTATTTTCTATCGGTTATTTTTCATACTTGGCTATAAATATTCAGTGATATGCCAACCTAACCTGCCCTGCTGCAGTGAAAGCCATTTCCCTGCAACATTAAGCCCACAGGGGAAGTACATAGCACTGTAACTAGAATGCAGTAAAGCATGATGGCAGCTATTTTTCGTTTTGTTTTGTGTATGTGTTTGGGAAATGAAATGCTTGTGGCTAAGTAATTTTCCTTGCTTGTACATCTTTTCTCATTCCCTGCTTGGTTATGCCATGCAGTATAATGGGTATACTGTGTAGGTTACACAGTGGTATGATTACAATTCATATTTTTGTGACTGAAGCGGTATTCACTAATACATGTGCTGGTAACGGGCAAGTCTTGCTGGTAGATTATAAAAATTGAACTGTATCTTCAATGGGCAATTGCATGGTCAATCCCAGCCAAGCAGTAAAGGATCCTGCAGCTGCTTTCCCAGACATCAGGCTGATGTTTCTAGTAGCCTGTGTTAGAACAAACCCTACAAAAACCATGGGTGTGCCAGATACTGTAAACAGGAATACCTCATTACCACCTGATTTATCTGTTGGGGTTTTCTCCTGCTTAAAAAAAAAAAAAAACACGAATATTTTATCTGGAGTTATTTCAGTGCAATTGGCCATCAGGGAATAATTTGCCAGAGTCAAATCTTGTATTGCACCGGAGGCATCCGCGACTGTGGTCTGTAAAAAGCATGGCATTCCTGCTAGAAGATGATGTCGTTGCATATTTTATATGTTATTTTTCCTGAGAAATCTTAGCCCAAGCGAATGGAAGCCTGCAGGCATCTCTGTAGAGTGACCCGTTTAGTAATCATCATTTTTCTTCCCTCACATGTATCAAGATAGTGAGGAGAAATATTGCAGTGCTACATCAAGACTTCATAGAAATCAGGCCACTCTGTACTTAAATACTACTTCAAACCATGGATCAGATCGGACACATGAAAGAAAAGAGGGTGGATGTAATGTTATAAGCAGAGGAAAAAGTCACGCATGCATGCAGTATATTTGTGCTATGGTAAATAAACTTTGTTTTTAATTTTGTTGGAGTTATGGAAGTAGCAGTTACGGAGTGGAAGAGCTAGGAGGAGACGGCAGAGCACTTGGGTGTTGAGGAAGGTGAGGATGTAACAAGCAGTCAGAATGAAACTGATCTGAGAAGTCTGAAATGCAGAATCTTCAGATAAGAGCTGATTTTGTCCACAGCTCCTCACTGCAGACCCTTCAAGATGCTGCTGTTTTGGGTCTTGTGGGAGATCAGTTTATTTTGCCTGGAAAACCAAATCATATTCGTTCCATCACTCTGTGTAATTTTGAGGAGCAGAAGCTTGAATGTCCTCGAGAGCTGGTGGAGTCCTATTTGTGTCCAGGGACAGAGTGGCTCTCAGCAAAACCCTGTTTCACCATCTCCTTTTCCAGCGCCCAAGGCCACTTTTTCATGTTTTCTCTGCTGGCTCTAGGCTCTGCTGGCTCTGGCGTTGCTCAGTGTCTGGTGCGGCTTGGGCTGCAAAAACACGAGCCTCGCTTGCAAAGGTAGAAGGAAACTGCTTCCAGCTACTGAAGATGCCAGGTCTTGCCCCTGCTTGGCAAACCCATGGTCGAGTTGGTTACATTCCACTTTCCTTCCCATCAGCATGTTCTATCTCAAACAGTTCTAGTTACATCCACTTTGCTGCAATGTAGGTAGTAGTTACTTGAACTCCCAAGAGCAATAAATTTTTGTTAGCTTTTTTGCTTTCTAGGAAAAGTTCGTTCATAACCTTTATTTTACATTAAGCCAGATACAAACCTAAAATAAAGCTAAAGAAAATAGCTCCTCTTTCATGCTAGCATTTATCTTTGAGAAAGTTCTGCTATGAATGTCTTGAAGCCAGCACCCTGACTGTTTTTTTGATATTGTGTAAGAATTACATAGCTGCTCTTTTGAAAGGAAATTTTTGCAGATCTCATCTTTAATCACTATATCAGGTAAAAGAATCACTGGTAATACTAAAATTAATTTGAAAATTAATTGTGGTATCCACAATTGGCATATTTGTTTTGTCATTCCATTTGTGCTGTGTAGCTGTTTTTACTACTGAGACATAATTTGTTATTCACAGTTGGAAAACAAATTAGGGCTGTGTTTTCTGTGCGAATAAAGAAGTGTGCTAAGAAGAGTCCTAGACTCAACATCAAAGTAAGGTTTTGGTGGTTTTGTTTGGGTTGTACCTGGACAAAATTAATAACGTGTATGTACCATACAGAGCACATAGAACGCCGCTGACTGTCCCGAGAAGTTAGGAGGTCTGTTACATGGCAGTTAGGTAGTGGATAAAAAGCCCAGGTGACAGCATGCTTTCCACCTTGTGTTTGAGGTGGAAGAGGGGAAGACTGAGAAGTTACGCACAACAAAAGTCAGATTTGCATTTTCACCAGAACATTCTTCTGGCACACCTGCAACTTTCTGCAATGTTTGTTATGATTTGAAGAAGATCTTGAAAAGGCAAATGTGAACTAAAATTTTTTTTTTTAAAGAACCGGATAACATATCTTTGGCTTAGTACTTCAGAATTTTGTTTCAAGTATGAAAATTTCAGATTGTTTTCATAACAAAAAAAATGTAAATGGTTTTTGCTCCATCTTCTTATTCCAATGCAGCAGAATTACAAACTCATTTTGACTACCTTGAGTTTCACGCATACTCTCCTCAGTGCTGCTGTAGCTTAATAAACTTTCCCAGCTGAGAGTAACACCTCAGAAATGCTGCTGTCTCATTAGTACTTGTGTTACAAGCTCTCAAGCAAGTCTGACATATGGGTAAGGAGGAGGGAGGGGGTTTAGGTCCTCTTTGTTTAAAAGTTTCGAGTGTGTTTTTCAGTATGGCTCCACTGACATTCTTTGAATGCCATGGAGAAAAGGTTTGGGAAGACAGATTTGTGCAAAGTATCCAGAAGAGACTGGCTATAACTGTCATTGCCTCTCCAAGAACAGAGTGCCTCTGCGCTCAGCAGCTGCTCTGCAAACATTTCCAGCACACAGGTGAGTAAAGGTACACATTTACAGAATCCAAATTCACCCATGCGGCTTCCAAGGTTAATGAAGATTAAGTTGAAAGAAGAAAACTTAAAAGGATCTTTCTGTTGCAGATGCTTTCCTGACCCACATAGTCATTTTGTGTGATGCACTTCACCTGGCAGCAAAGCTGGCTTAAGAAATTCTGTCACCCTATTTTTCCACCCACTCAGTAGTACTGTGATGAGAGTTTGTGGGGTTGTGTTGTAAAACGGTACAGTGAAGTAACCTGGGCTAAAAATAAACCTTTTTCCCAACCCCTTTTTCTGTGTGCTAGTTCATTTCATCTCTGACAGGAGATGCTTTGGATTAGAACCAAAGCATCTTTCAGAGTAAATATAAGATGTGGTGAGCACTATTGAAAAAGCTTCACCTAGTCCCTAGACAAAATGTGCTACATGCTGGAGCTGCCAGCTGCATAACTCAACACTAAATACACAAATGTGGGTTTTTAAATACAAGAGAAAGTAGTTTTTTCCCTTGAATTTACACATGCTGCTTCACTTATTCCACATCTTTGATCAGTAGTACCAAAGATAACACGAATGTCAATGCTAACAGAATTATTTAATATAATTTAAAAATATCTTTAAGTTTTAATTATTTGCTTTAATGTATCTTTTCATTCACTTGAATTTAAAGGTATTTGTTGTGTTCTCGCTACCTCTAAAAGCTGATAGCCAAGTCAGCTGAGTACCATCAGAAATGGGGATAGATTACAGCACTTTGTGACATGTATCTTTGCCATTGTCTCGTTTTTAATTTTACCTGGCAGTCTAAACGGCACTGGAAACTACTCCTGTAAGGTAGATACTGAGAAGCGGGTGAGCTGATGCATCGTGCTTTTGTTGCTGATGAGTGGAAAGGAACACTGCTTTAGGCTTTGAATGTGGCTGTGCCTTCATCATGAATTGCAGTTCAGCTGTTCTGCTGCTAAAACCTGATGTTAGTTCTAGAAAATTTTGTGGTAAATGGGTTCTTATCAAGTTCTTAATTTAACTGATTCATCTTCTCAGCATGTTCTGTTTCTTTTTGTTGTTGTTGTTGTTGCTTTTCCTGTCATTGCAATTCTGATGTTATCCGACTGGACACGTTTGTGGGACATTTTTGTCTGGCCTGGTACCTTTGCATTTGAAACTTCTGTCAAGGGAATAAGACTGGATAAGTTGTGCAAATGGAAGCAGTGTTTTGTCTTCCACTTTTCTTGCCAGGCAACATAAGTGATTCTGGGTTGGAGCCAAAAACCGGTACTGGAGAACATTAAGTAGCATACAGTTATCTATATTTGTAGAATTTTTTAAATAATAGAAGGCAAATAAGTTTCAACATGGCCCTTAACTTGATGGTGTAACTGTAGATCATTTTATTTAACCCATGCTTGTAACCTTCCTGAAACAAGCCTTAGTTAACATACATGGCACTGGTACTGCATTAATGCATCTGCGCCCAGAGGTACTGGTGAGATGCATTGTGTACACAGCATAGTGTCCTGGGTTGCTTCCCACTGATGTTGCGGGATGTCAGGGCCACTGTGAGCACGGTCTTTGAACTCAGCCTTGCTCCATTGCTCCTGCCAACAGAGCTATGCTACCGGCAAGGCAAAAATAGGCAAGTACTTTTCACAGGAGAGAATTTAAACAAGATTTCAGCATGATGATAATGAAATGTGTGATAAGGAAAGACAGCAGTAGTGCTTGGTGTCAGTGTAACCTGTGTACAATCGTTGTCTCTTGGGCTTTGGAGAAGATTCATCAGGTTGGCTGGAAAAGGCTGCTGACAAGCGTTTACACAGTAGCTAAAGAAGTCTCATCGTCATAAAATGTCTTTAAATGAAGGATTACAGAATTACAATGGCAAAGGTTCACAGGAGACCACTGTAAGCATGGAAAAGCAGTTCTGTATATCGTGGCAGAAGAGGCTAATCTAGTGTTGAAAGGTAACCATTTGGGACACAACTTTGAAGAAGGCATGTTCTGATTTCAGAGAGGGTGGCTGGGGTCTAAAGCAGACACATCTATGATGGCAATTTCAAAGAGCGTAGGAAAAATTTGGGTTGCATTTCGGTTTCTCTCGTTCTTACCACATGAGGGAAGAGGAAGTTAAGCTGCGAATCTGACACGCTTTCATTTGTTGTTTTGCTGATCTTCGACAAAGATACCCTGATGCGAGAGCTAATAATCCTGCGTGATGATCATCGTTTCACTGAAACTTCTTTTAACAATGTGTTTTGGCTCCTTAGGTAAGTGCTGTTTATTTTCTTTGTTTTGTTTATAGTTAGTCACCTGTAATTCTTAAACTGGATTTAAAAAAACTTCTCACAGTATGTCCACCTCAGATAGACTAGTGTGTGATACAAGGAGGATGTTAACTATATTTTCATAATGCTGAAATCAAAAGTAAAATGTGCAGGGAATCAAAAAGCGTTTTCACAGAGAGGTTGTTACAGAAAAAGTGTAGAGCACCAGCTGTGGTCTGCATGGCATGTTGTATACTTATTACACTAAGGAGGTGAATTTGATGCTGCAAGCTACTTGTCAGCAAAAATTTAATGAAAGAAGTTTACACAAAATTAAAAGAACACACTTCAAAAATGCTGTACATCTGTCACTAACTGGAAGCAGTGCAGGACAAGAACTCCTACATGGTGACAAAAACTGTAGTGGATTTTTCTTTCATGTTGATGAGTCAATATTCACTGATGAATCATTCTGAATTACTCCTTCTGGTCATTCTTTATCTGGTAGATAAAGTGTTTAATATGCTTCAGGCTCAACCTCTATTATAAAAGCTTTTTGCTGAAAATAAATAAGTATATCAGTGAGTAAACAGAAAATCTTAATTTATTGCACACAAACAATGATGGAGGGCTTTAACACACCAGATTAAGTTTCCTTTAGCCAGGAAGTAACTGCCGTTGTTCAAGGGAGAAGTGGATAGTAACTAATCTTCAAAATCAATCTCATAATGATTTTACAGTATTAACATTATTTTAAATACTGTGATTGTAGAAATTACAGCTGTAATGTCATCTCTTTGCTCCTTTAACTTGTAAATTTATGTGTATTTCTCCACTAGCTACAGGTCCCAGTAATTTGACAGTCATCCAAACGCCAACAAAAATACATCTATCAACTGGAGGCTACACTGAAATTGCCTGTATTTGGGAAAAACCTGTTGTGAGGTATAGAGTAAGCTGGTATCTTGTTAATAAGGAGAACATCACCAAAACTATATCATCACACCTTGTCTATGTATCCAATGTCACCCGTGAAAACAAGGACATGCTAGTGATAAAATCTGCCAGTGTAAATGACACTGGATTTTACTACTGTGAGATAATTATTGAAATACCTTTCTGTAAGAAAGTCTATGGAAATGGGACAACCGTCGTTGTTGAAGAGAAAGGTAAGCTAGCAAGAACATACGCGTGCCACTTATCATCATAAAGATTCTTCAGTTTGAACTATTTTACACATTTCCACCCTCTCCTACATCCCCCCCTTAACACTGTGGATCTTGAGATGAATGAGACAAATACAGTGAGGACCTGAATGGCTCTTAATGACAATTGGCTTAAGCTCTCTGCCTTAATAGCCCCAGTGTAGTGTTTGTTTTCTTCTGTAAGGGTTTGCTAATAGGAATTATTAGTTAGGGTCTACAAAAAAGCTGTGCATCAGCTGTGTGTTTCACAAAAGACCCAAATGCAATCCCTGCTCAGAAGAGATGGGATAGGCTAGATGTGAGACAGTGAATGAATCTGCCCTGTGGTAAGGAGTGGCTGAAACAACCACGTGGTTACTCTATTCAGTAATACGTACCCTTTGCTAACCGTTTTATCTTTTTATTGCAAGTTCTTAATAAAAAATGGGAGATAAATCATTATGGAAGATAGAGCAGTATAGGCTCTATATTTATAAGGATTTGTGCCCATAAAATTGTTGTAACAATATGTTTTATATAGACTGTCTCCTTATTTTATTATAGTCATATGCTAAGCTTTATAGGGGAGCAATTTACAGTCCCAATTTTGAATTAAGCATTGAAAAGCATTAATACAATGAGCATTCAAACACAATTAAATTTTTCAGCACTGGGAGTGAGGTATGATTCACCTTAAATTATGGAAAGAATATGACATACCTAGAAAACAGTTTGCCTCACTTCTGTCACATAACTGCCTCGAGACAATGCACATCAGTTCTCAAAGATGCTGATCTCTGCCCCTCTCTTTCTTCTGTTCAGCTGTAGAGAAAGACTAGAGGCCTAGCTCTGACTAGACTTTTAACATTATCAAACATCATTCGTATATCGACTTGTCAAGTATGCGAAGTAACTTTTCCGTTGATCCAGCACAGTCCAGTTTTGGAAACCATTTTATACTGTTGGCCAACTGGTAGTCCAAAGGGAGGCACAAAAATTGTCAAAGATTTAGAAAACATCAATTACAGAGAATGAATGAAGTAGTGTTCAAAATGGTGGGAAATGAATGTAAAAGGCCTTTAAAGAATTAAAATAATCTAAGCTCCTAAAATGAGTTAGCTGATCTGATCTCTTACTTGGTCAAGTAGTAATAGCCTTGAAGTACAAGAAGAAAAGACTCACATTAGATGCTGAGGGGAAAAAAATGTCAAACTGTAGGAGCTATAGGAAGGATTGATGTTACTGTTCATCAGGCGTGCATTCCTCAGGAATAGTAAAGTGTAGATGACCTTACACTTGGGTGGGGGGTGGACCAATTCACTTCTGAAGTCACTTTTAATTTCATTTTTTTTCTTTTCCTATGGTGTTGTTCTTCTGTTGTATCTTTGAATAGTACATAACTTTATTTAAAATACATAATTGCAGAAGCTCAGTCATTGAAAAAGCGAGATTCGTCAATATGGGCCATCATTCCTTTCTTAGTGGCGGCAGGAAGCTTCTATCTTTTCTACAAAAAGAAACAGCACTCAAAACTTTCTGGTGAGTGACTATATTTCTATTAACACATACTCTCTACGTTAGATGTTTGTTTTGAGATGGCTGGACAGGTGCACCTAAGAGTCATCATGAAGCGGAATTTCAGTGTTTAACTTTTACTTACCTGGTCCTGCTCTGCTAGGGACACCTCAAACTGAGAGGAGGGATCAGAGGCACAGCTTGTAGTTCCAAGTGAGTGTTCTTGCGGCCACTTGCCTCCATTATTTATCTTTCCAGGAAGGGCGATCACTTAGACTAAAGATCTTGGCCTGGCTAGGGTATTGAAGGATATAAATTCTGACAATTTCTTAGCAGACTGAAAAAGTGAAGAGCCAGAACTTAGCTCTGCCTCATAGTCTTACTCCTGGTAGTGACACATAGAAGTGACATCTGAAAGACTCAGCCTTGGGGACTTCGTTCTGAGCCATATTCTTTAAGCTGTGAATTTAACTACATATTAATTTGGGTGTTTTTTTCAAAATCGTGGCATGGAAGATGGGAGAAGTCACAAGAAAAAAGAGTGAATGGCAAGGGCACAGGACGAGTATAAATGTAGGGCATCTGCGGGCGGTGGCTACAGACCAGTGACATACAATCTAAGGCAGCCTGCTAAGTAACAGTAGCACGAGTATTATGTTTGCAATGTGAGGCTTACTCAGCTTCTGAGCCATCGGGAATATAGGTGGAATATCTATGACTTGAGATGCAATTCCAATTGCAGATTAAAAAAGCAAGGGGAGGGGATTTAGGCAAGTGAAAGCTCCTATTTCAGTCACTGGAGTTGATCCAGGCATGGATCTTGAGGCCTCTGTGTGAACTGCCCTGTTGTAGGTGTGTACTTAAGGGTGATCTGATCAGTTCCTTAGATCGGTTTCCGTGGCACAAACTCTCTCGGCCAGATCTCTGTCACCTAAGGGGTGTTCAGAAACCTGAAGGTAGCTGTTTCCACCTGCAAGCTGAACACCAGTCTAGCGGCTGTCATCAAGACTAGCTGTACCAGAGCTCTGCACTCTTCATTTCAGAGCTTTGTAGAGCTCTGGTAAAGTACCAGTGTGACTCTGGGAATGGCCAATAATCAAGCAGTGACTCTAACTTGGTTTCTGTTAAGGTTCTGCACACCTTCCTGTGCCAGCAGGAAGGCATCAGCAGGAGCAGATGCTCGAAGCTGCAGAACTTCATCGTGGAAATGAATCCACCAACGAAGAAGCTGAGGAAAACTCAACATGTAATTCTGCTGAATGGGTAAGTGCTTTATAAAAAGACTGTCGCTATGAGAGGACTTTCAAAATGAGGCACTGGGGAGTGCACCGGACAGAAAGCATTCAACAAGCTGCTGTTCCTAGGACAGCACCTTACTACACAAGAAAAAAAAAAAAAAAGACAATGTTTTCTTGCAAGAGACAACACTCAGAAATAAGAAAAAAGATATTTATGTAGTAGGAAAGTATTGGATTCTGTTGTTACATTTAATGACACTAAAATCGCCTGGAGAAGACGGCAGCAAAAGGTGGAGAATATCAATATAGAGACTGAGTGAAGGAAATGTAGAAGTAAAAAATGGCAATAAAGTCCCTTTACATATACTTGTATACCAAGCTCTAGGGGCTTGTGCCAGCTTCAGCTCAGTGGGCCATTAGAGCTGGCAACACTTGCTGAGAGCAGGTAGCAGATTTCAGGCAAGCTCCTTTTCCCAGGCAATTATTCATCTTTTAATTACATTAAAACATAAAGTGAGCAAGGGAAAGAAGCCCTAATTTAACTCTTGCATAGGCAGGTGCAACTTCCGTTGCAATCAGCTGGACAGGCTTGGACAAGCCGCACAGAGGGGATGTAAAATGCTAAAGCCCATGGTCGCAACGGCAGTTGTCAAGCTTACAGATTCCTGAATTCTCCTGTCAGAGAACCTGGCTTCCGTCTTGATTTGGTCATATTGGTACTGAAATCATGGTGAGGGAGAAGATCAGGATGCAGGTAGTAAAACAGTAACACCTCTCTTTTATTGTGCAATAGTTATCATTCTGAAAAAAGAAAATGTATAGCTGGGAAAATTTGTTCCCCATAGTAAGTAAATTACCACTGAAGCTGAGACTTGCTTTTACAGGAGATATCATAGTAGAAAATTTTTAAAATACAAGGCATGAGATGGTCTGGTCATAGTAATAAAATACTCTGATTACTGGCTATAAATGGATAACTCTTCTACTTGTTAATATTTAACGAAGACATCAGAAAACGAGGTTGAGAATGAGAAAGCAAGCATCAGAGGTGATGCAGAGTTCATTAGTAGCCATGAACTGCTCAGGTTTTGACAACAAGACTCATCCAGAGGATGTGTGAATACAATTATAGAAGGTGTTTTGTTGTTGCTTTATAATTTAGCAGCTGTTAGCCACAGCGCCGTGTCATGATACAGGTTCAGTGTTTTCTTTCATGTAACAAACCTTTTTGCTACTTTAATGAAAGCAGAAAGAGTGATTTCATAGTGGTATCGTTTTAAATATTAAAGCATAACTGAATCTCATAAATCATTCAAGAGAGGGAGTAGATTAGTAAAGCTAGTACATACGAAGTGCATGGACACTGTGTCTCAAACAAATTAAGCCAGTAGTGATGAGCAAATATGGTGTCTCTGGAGCTGCACTCATTGCCTTTCAGTTGTGTTGCAGAACATGATCAGCTTAATTTTATTCTTTTTTTCTGTTTGTGCAAAAGTAAGTCTCTAAAATGTTCAAGCTAGTTTTTTATGTTGCTTACGCTTTGTTTTTTTTTTTAAGCTTGGAAATTTGCTGTACATTCTGGGTAGGTTTGGGCACTATATCTAGAACAGCGAACGCAAAGGTTCTGTACGCCTCTGCAAGGCCATTTACCATCTCCAATTTATGTCATGTTTTTTTCCAATTCTTGGGGTCGCGAAGGCAAACTTGTATCACAACTTGAATCAAGGCAGGGATTTTATTCTCACCCGTATCTTATGTCGTAACGACGTTGAGCAATGAGGTCCGGTGACAACACATAGCTCCATCTATCTAAGTTAACTTAACCTGACAGTGAGTATACCCATGGTAAATCTGGCTGCTCTAGTCATGCTTTTACTATATAGTACTTATCCCTGTGTCTCTGGAGATGCATCCCGTATTTCCTGAGTTGCGATGCTCAGGCAGTGCTTCCCAGACACTTCTGCCAGCTGCAGGGGAATTTGCCCCTTGAGGGAATTCTTGGAGCAGTTGATGATTTTTTTCATTGCTAAATTCTGCATGTTCCAGCCCAAATCTAAGCATTGCTTTAGTACCAATGCAAACTTCCAGCTCATGGCACCACACAAACACCACACTCCTGACGGGTTCTGGCTGTGCAAAATGCATAGAAGCATGATCCAGATTAGGTGGCCATACCTGCCATGCCTCCTGTTTGACATTCAGCCAGCAGGTACCTCTCTGTTCTGAGCATCAGTCATTAAAACAAAAATAGTAACCCCCCCATAGTAAAGTACAAGTGTGAAGACAAAAAGCTACCACTTCGTGACTTCCACCTTTTTGTTGTCCTGTGCTGAGAATTTGATTTGATATGTCTGTGAGCACAGGTCTTTGTGCACATTTCAGGGAGATCTTTAATTCTCAGGTTTTGCTAAGGGACTTACCTGAAGATACGAAAGCCTACATGTGAGTAGGAAATGAAAACAGGGTGAGTTTTGCACAGTCTGGAATAACATCTGAATACTGCAGCAGTGTGCTGGTTTACTGCATCAAAAGAGCATCCATACAGAAGGAACAGTGGGACAAAACTTCTTGGAAATACTGGAGTTACATTATTAAGGAGATAAAAAAGCTTTGCCATTTCAGATTTCATAGAACTTGGTTTACGCTGGAACTTGACATCTTTGGTATTTGAAAGAAGTACCTGGTGCCTAATTAACTAAGAGAATTGAATCCAAACATAGGAAGACTACCTTTCAGTGTTAATACTGAGATACTCTTTCCCTCTGGAATTACAGCTCTATGGCCTGTGTTTCCCTCTGTTCCCTCAGGCTGTGGTAGATGCTGTGTCTTGGGTAAAAGTTAATTTTAAATAGACTTTATGGGTAGAAGTTGTTTTGACTGGAGTTTTCTTTGCTTTTTAAGGCTGTGTCTACACTTTATGAATCACTTGATTCTTTTTTGCAATGAATCGAGAGGAAAAGATGACAAACCACTGCGACTATTGTATTCAATGCAGCAGATGAGCAAACCCCACAAACTAGGGAAGCTGAAACGTCTAGAATGAGACAAGGATCCGCTGTCTACTTTGACATTCAGAACTAAAAGGACGTCATAAACAAAATATGGTTAAATAACTATGAAACTGAAAACAATATGATAATTTGCTGCTGAAGGATGGATTACGTGAGCTCCTGTCAGAAGCATGTCAGAGGAAAATATACAAAAAAAAGGTTGGTTCCAAGCAGTCTATGAATGTTTTGTCACTAACAAAACACTGTAAGGAGTCTGAATTTGGAGGTTATGTCATTTTAGAAGACTGTCTTCAACTCTTCTCCCCGTGGCCAGAAATAACAAAGGATGTATTATACTTTGAAAAATCTCCTGGGCTGAACGTTGTCCAGCAAAAAACATTTCTGCAGGCAGCCTATGTATAAATAGCAGAAGGGAGAGAAAAAATGCACATGGTGTTACTCATTTGACCAAATAGACAGTACTACACATAGGATGGAGTCTGATCTCTGAAACTATCATCAGTGCTGACCGTGTCCTAGCCAGAGTGGTATGCCAGAAAGGACTATATTCCTGTAGAAAGGGACTGGTAGTGTTAATCCATTCACACGCTAGGAAAAGCCTTCCAGAGAAGGTAGTCTCCTACGCATAATGAAATACTAGGTTTAAATGAAGTTGTATGTATTACTAATATGTATAATTATTGTCTACTTGGTGGAGGAGAGGTGCTTGGAGGAGATGGGAGTCTTAACACTTGTTCCACTTCTGCCAGCTCTAGAACTTTTAAAAAAAATCGCTGAAGAAAAATCAAAACTGAAAATGTAAAACCTGGCTTCCAAGGTCTGAACAGAGGTGAAGAGTACTGACAGCAAAGCTAATGGCAGGTGTCCAAGGGCTGCTGAATACTAAGAGCAGATATCTGAACTGTGAGTGCATTTATGTACCGGGATTATTTTGTCTTCTGTTAAAGTTTTTTCAGACCTTATCTGGAGGTTATATCATCTTGCCAGCAAGGCAGAGAGAAGTGACTTCACTGCTGAAGAAATGTTACAGCTTGTACCTGGGCAGTGCAGTAGATGCAGACGAGATTTCCCAGAGCCCTTAAAAACAGTTTGCATAGTTTGGATGTGTGACTGCCTTGCTACCCAATATTCCGTAATGAAATCTTTGAGGCCATACAGCATGGCTCATGCTCTGGCTCTGTCTATCCTATAGCGATTATAGTTCACAAAGCTGCCTCTCAAATTATTAGCTCAGCTGCGGTCACTGTTTGGTGTGGATCCTCTTTCCTGGGCTGTTCTGTCACCTGACCTTAATGCCCTTCTGCAGTGAAAATGCTGCTGTCTGATACATGCTGTAATCACTGCACTGGGAACATACCCTGTACAAGAGAAACTATTTGTTAAAGCACATCTCATTATATTTATGTATCAAATGAATAAAGCAAGAGGATTTTATTTTCTTTCTTTTGAAGTTCAGTCATTTTAAAATCTTGATGTTTTTTGTCCTGAAACGCATTATTACAGATTTGTTTCCTTTACTGCATGGTGAAACACTGTCACGTGCCATATTCCTTTGAGGCTCACAAACAGCACTCTAGATTTCCACAAGCCCTGTAACTCTGTCCCCTGCACAGGAAAGTCATAATCAGTAACAGGGGTGGTGACCTTCAGGCCAGGTCCCTGAGCAAGGAAGCACTGTAACTGGGTGCAGTAAGTTTTGGTCTTTCCGTTTATTACTGGTTACTTCTCTGTTTAAGCACAATGAGGAGATGTATTCAGGGAATTGTTAAAGGAAAACAATTAAATTAAGAGATTGCCACCAAGCCACACTTTAATAGTGTCAAAATCATATTTTCATTACAACACTATTAATAAATTGATGATTAAATGTGGTTCCTACCAGCAAAGAATGCTGCCATATTAACAGCTGCTTGTATTTTGTATGCTAACACGGTCATTTCCAACATCTGGCAGCTGCAGACTACATCCAATTTACGATGACCTATTTTATCTACAGCTGACAGTGGCTATGAGCCAGCAGAGTCTTCTCAGAGCTCCTGCTGGTTGTCCTACCCAGTCAACAAGAGTTTGACACCTATGTGTCATGTATATCATCTCTGCTTCTGTACCAGCTGGGAAGCAACAAACCCTGACAAAGATTTTCCAGGGCAGGCAGACTTCTGCTTTTTCTTCTTCATGGTTATTTTGATAGCTTGAAAAACAAAAAAGAGCTCTGCAATTAACCTCAGAATGTATTCTAGCATTCAGTATGATCTCAATTTTAACTGTCCATTTAACTGTTCAGCATATAATGAAACTCATCTCTTAATAGCAGAACTCACAGAGAATCCTGGGCCTTTGCTTTTAGTCAGTTTTGGTGGTTATTCCCTCTTCAACAGGCTGCCGCAGAGTGATGGTTCCATTCTGGTTTGATCTGAGGTTCAAAGTCCTTTGTTAAGCATAGGATAAAACACGCTCACCGTGTGAGCGCGACCGTCACAATGTGTTCTAAAGCCTCGCATGCGTTCTGCCACGCTTGTAATGTCTCATCAGTGCACTTGGCTTAGTCATAGTCCTACAAATGAGGCTCCCTCTCTGTGTCTGTCGCACTCGTGACCCTGGTTTGGAGAGCTAGTGTAGTCACCGTGAGACTACAGCCCGGAACTCACTTCCTGCTGCGTTGCACAATCATCCCAGGAGTTGCAGTTAAATTAATCTACCTAGCACTTAGGCAGCTAGTCTTAGCAACTGGGCACGGATTATTTCAGCCTGACTGGAGCCACACTTTTTTTCCAAGCCCTAGGTTGGGGTTCTTTCCTCTCACAGTACCTGTGGAAGAAGAGTATGGAGCAGGTATTCCTGGCTCCATTACACCAGTGATCCATGGGAGCAGGCAGGATGAGGAGGTGCCCTGACCAACGCATTGGCAAAATAGTCATGTTTGTGTGTGATGCTATGACTAATGTTCTTGTGCCTGGTAACGGTAACGCTGTCAGAACAGCGATGACGTTTACTTGGTTGAAACTTGATTTTATCTAAAGTGGTTCCTCTGCACCGTTGTCATCAAGAACCACTGCAAAACCGCCACAGTTCTCAAAAACTCAACAGCTACAGCCCGGGCTTAGATCGACTGAAGGATGTCTTCATCCAGCTAGTTAAGAACACTCTCAGTTTAAAAACACTCCTCCATTAGGCAGGTGCAGCTCGGGAGACAGGCTAAATCTACTGAGAAAGTCTGATCTTTGCAAACAGGAAAAGTTTTGTTTGAATTGTGATTCCTGTCTAGTTCCTAGGCATTGCTTGAGAAATAAAAATTGAAATCAATACTTTGACTGAGCTAAAATGTTTTTACCTGTGTCCAGGTGTCAGCTGGGATAGGGTTAATTTTCAGAAGAAGCTGGTTGGGCTGACCTAAACCAGCCAATCAAATGGGATGTTCTATATCATGTTGTGTTATGCTCGGTGTTTAAGTGGGGCAGCTGGCTTAGGCAGGGTGATTTGTGACTCAGGAGCAAGCTGAGCATCAGGCAGTGACAACATTGCATGCTGTATATTCTTTTTATCAGTGTTATTGTTGTTATTTTCTTCTCCCTTTGCCATCCTGTTAAACTCTTTTTATCCCAACCCACAAGTTTTGCCTTTCCCATCTGATTCTCCTCCCCTTCCCACCAGGGCAGGGGAGGAGTGAGAGAGCAGCTGCCTGGTTCTTTGTTGCCAGCTGGGGCTAAACCACGACAACTTGCTTCTCTATTGTAAATACTGCAATCTTCAAGTAGATCCCAAATTTTTAAAAAATCACACCTGAGGGGAAACTGAAGAGTGTCATGGGGTCTGCAGGGTCCATGTTTCCACTAACCTAAAGAGAATGCTGTGCTGGTTTTCTTGTGCCTTGATGAACTGAGCTTTCAAACCCAAATGCAATTTTGTGTGCTGCATCTATTTCACCATCAGATTCCAAATCAAGATGTGTTGCCACATTCTCTATAAATAAGAACAGAAATAAACCAGAGATTAAATCTATAAGGTGACTAGAATTTATTTTTGCCATCATGCTTGTTTTGGGTAGTTACAACAAGGGTGGTTGTAAAGGGGTTTTTTATGATTATTTTGTTTAATAAGCAATCTGTCTTCGTATTTTGTAAACAGGAAACCGCAAATACAACTGACAAACAAATAAGCAAATCAAAAGAGTGTTAACCAATTTCTCTGACCATGGGAAAGGACAGATGATAATCTGTAAATGCTTCTGATTTTCTGCATAATATGAAATACTTGTATGGGAGGAAGGATCTTGATGAGCTACTGCATTCTAGTAACAAGGCTTTGGCTAGGTTGCTGTGGTCTGGTGCTGGACACTGGTGGATTTTGTTGGCCGATAGGATGTGACAACAATTAATTCTTTATCCTTTTTCCAGAACAGAGCCAATTGACAGGAGTCAGCAATATCTCATACAGCCAGAGGTATTCTTATCAAAGTTACTTCATAACTTTGTCTGGGGAAGTATTGAACTCCACAGAGGTAGAGGAGTATAAAAAGGGTAAGACAGAGAGGGAGTAAGTGTTTAGCAATATTAGCAGACTAAAGACAGAGGTTAGAGGTATAGCTAAACAACATAAGGGTTCAAAATAATAACAAGGAATTGGGTCTATCATGTACCTCTGCTCTAAAATGCTCAATGTTCTGTCACCTGCTGATGTGCTTGTCTTGTCCTAAGGCTGAATGATCGGCTCCACGAGCCAGGAACACTGTGTCTGTGCACTGTCTGCCATAACAGGATTGCAGTCCATGGTTGGGGCTTCTGAAACTGCTGTGGAAATAGATCATGAAAGCGAGTAATAGGTATTGCTCTCTTTTTTACTTTATAGCTTTTCATTCTGGAAAGAGGAGAAACAAGATAAGCACCTGTAATGAAGACAGAAAAAGTTCAGGTATTAAGGTGACAGACACTCCGAAAATACCAGTGGGCTGACTGGGTTTGCTCACACAGAGTAACTCTCCTTTCTCAGTTTAGCAGCTGTGCAATATTAAATACGATTTGTCCGTTTAAGTTTCTTTTCAAATACAGATTAACCTTAACCTGAAGACCGTAGGTCTAATCTAAACAGACACTGCTATCAAGCAAGAAAGGAAATAGAAAGAATATCTACCACTTCATTCAAGCTCTGCAGGTGGAAAAATGGGCCAAGAGCCTCTGGGTAGAAAGAATAACAACCGCTTTCTCACCTCGCCTTCAGACCTGCAGCGTGGTAGCGAAGTTATGTGAGCGGTGGGCCTGGGTGCTGAGCATGAGGACCTCTAACAGGCACAGGCCTTTTCAGAGACAACATAACCAGTGATTGTCACACCAATGGCTACTCTATTAAATACACCCTGGAGGTACTCCATCTAGATAGAGTTAAACACATTTAAAAGATTAAGTTTGGCCAAAATAATGCAATTTCTGTATTTATATCCATGACCACATTTCCTCAACACAGGCACCCTCTGGCTTTAGGTGAGAGTCTGTTCGTGGTTGGGTTCCCCCCTCCAAGCGCAGGTCTTATTTCCCTGTTTGTTGAAGGCCTTCTCTTTTTCTGATAAGTGAAACCTGAAGTTAAATTGTCCATCACAAAAGCACGCTCTGGTTCCCGTTCCCCACCCCACCTTTTGGTATTTCTGAGCCCGGCACACTCATTTGCTGCCCCGTTAACAATGATGGAACAATGTCACTGTTTGGCTTCTGGAAAAGCCCTACATCTTCTTATCAGTTGTGCTACGGCCCGTGCTTACTTTCTGGAACGCGAAAGCAGCCAGCTCTGTGAAATGTGTGTGCCTGGGAACTTCCACTCGATCAAATTGCATGGTAAATCCTCCTGACAGTGTATACGGGTATCACCTCACTTCACACACACGTTCTGTGATAGCAGGTCAGCCCTTCTCATTTCTTCAATGTATGTACAAATTAATATTTTAAAATACAAAAAAAAACCATTTTTTATGGTGGATGCAAAGTTTTTCCTTGGTGTGTTCCTTGCACAGACACTCAGCAGGAGGCCCCTTTCTCTCTGGGATTCCTTCCCTCTGAGAAAATGTTTTTGTACAATAAAGGAAAAATAGTATTGCTTAGTTCGTGAGAGCTTAACACAGCCAAAACATTCCTCTTTGCATACAGAAGTCTTTTGAAAACTTTATTGGAACTGACTCATTCATTTGTGTGTTTACCTGTCTCTAACAAATGGGAACTTCCTTTCAAAGGTTAACTCAGTCTCTTTTAAAGTTTACAAAACAACCATACCCTCTCACAGCTCATTTCTTAATTTCTTTTTTTAAATTTCTTTCTCTTTTTGTCTTTTGTTTGTTCTTCTTTGTGTTCCTTTCCTTTGTCTATTTTTCCTATTCCTTCTAACCATGCCGTAGAACAACTTTTTACAATAGTGACCACAGCTCAGCATGGTGGCCCTGTATCTGAGTAGGATTTTAGAAACATTAAGGTAAAGCAATGACGACTGGACTGCCTGGATGAGACCGGCTGAGGATTTGTGGTACTTAGAAATCATGACTAAAGCACTTGAGTGGACAATATTCAGTTACCTTAGGGTGTGACCTCTCTTTCTGTTATTACAATAAAGATCAAAAGTAGTCTTGGAAGCCTTAACATCCTGAACCATAAAACTCAAGTATGAAAATCCCTGTAAAGATTAGCATCCAGGACATTATTCAGTCATGGATGGAAAACTAGACGGAAGTATTTACACTTTAAATATTAATTTATTGGCTGTAATATATTCATTGATTTTACAGTCTAATATGGCTATGTCTTGTGCACTAATAAATGAGTTTGAGTACAGTCGATACACAATGATGAAAGTGTGTTTCCCGTGGTACAGCTTTGCCAGACGACAGCGTTATTACCCAAGTCTCAACTCAAAGTCGCACAGCCAGTTAATTGACCTTTGTCTGCTCCATTTTACCTGCCTTTAAATTTCACTTAAACAGCATATGAGCTTATTGATTGCATTTGTGAAACACATTTTAAGGATATTTTGAGAAGTAAAAGATAATAAAATAATGAAAACATGTAAGTATGTATTTTACAGACCCTGTACAGTGTCACTGAATACCTCCCTATGCTTGTACGAACTCCTCTTCTGTCCGTGCCTCGTCAGTGCCTGTTTCGTCTAATCTTTCTGTTTTGCAAAACAATGTAGTAATTGCATCATTTAATCACTAGATATAAATAAATTTACCATGCATTGTGGAAATGAAA